>Ga0129311_1000030_pt1 | contig 142972 bp, 147 predicted proteins | sample Go1ome_FD_94435 | JGI IMG/M metagenome (GOLD analysis project Ga0129311, IMG submission 94435) | Western lowland gorrila individual fecal microbial communities from Wisconsin, USA - Go1022B metagenome | ecosystem: Host-associated > Mammals > Digestive system > Large intestine > Fecal | place... | reverse complement strand
TCCGAGGCAGTGACCGATGTCACTGCCGTGGGAATCCGTATTCAAAACGTCAGAGAAAACGGATTGCCGCGCCAGTCTGCGGACTGGCTCGCAATGACAAAGCCCTTAACTTAATGGCATTGCCGGCTGAACAGCGGTGCGGATAAAACCTGAAATCGAGGAATCTCCATGACTGATTATTTTCATTTGAATGCCGACCGGGACACCCTGATGAACCTGTCCAGTTTAGGGCTGGCCCACTTGGGGGACAGCGTATACGAGGTGATGGTGCGCTCCTGGCTGTGCCTTCACGGCAAGGCGAAGGCCGCCGATCTGCACAGGGCCACAGTGAAATATGTGGCGGCTCCCGCGCAGGCCAGGATGGTCCAGCCCATCCTGCCCTTACTGACCGGCGAAGAGCAGGACGTATTCCGCCGCGGGCGGAACACCGCTCCCCACTCCGTTCCCAAGGCGGCCAGCCGTGAGGAGTACCAGACCGCCACTGCCCTGGAAGCCCTGTTCGGCTGGCTATACCTCCAGGGCCGCACGGAGCGCTTGAATCAGTTGTTTGCTCTGATGCTGGGAGAGGAGGCGACCTGAGATGCCCTTAGACGCACTCTGTCTGGCCGGTGTAGTCCATGAAGTAGACGCCGCTCTGTCCGGTGCTAAAATCGACAAGATCTATCAGCCTGGCCGTGATGAGGTTATCCTGGGCCTGCGCTCTCCCGCTCAGGGGAACGTAAAGCTGCTGCTGTCCGCCAACCAAAGCCACCCCCGGGCACAGCTTACCGCCCTGCCCCGGGAAAACCCCGATGCCCCCCCCATGTTCTGTATGCTCCTGCGCAAGCACCTTGCCGGCGGCCGTATCCTGGCGGTCACCCAGCCCCATCTGGAGCGTCTGGTGGACATCAAGCTGGAGGCCCTGAACGAGCTGGGAGACCGTGTGGAGCGCCGTCTGGTTTTGGAAGCCATTGGCCGCCGGGCCAACCTTCTGCTGTTGGACAGCGAGGACCGCATCATCGACTGTATCCGTCGTGTGGACTCCGGTCTGGACAGCGGAAACGGTCAAGGGCGCATTCTCCAGCCGGGAATGTTTTACCGCCTCCCCCCTGCTCAGCAAAAAAAGGATCCCTTTGGGCTCACTCGTGAAGAGCTGGAGGGGCTGATTTCCGCCGCCGGTGCGGATCTCAAGGGCAGCAGTTGGCTGCTGGATAACTTCGGCGGTCTGTCCCCCTTGATCTGCCGGGAGCTGTGCTTCCGCGCCTGGGGCGATGACAGTCTGACCTTCTCAGAAGTGGGGGACAGCGGGCGTTCCGCCCTGCTGGATCAATTGGAGCAGCTCCTTACATCTGTGAATGAAAATCACTTTACACCTGTAATGTTACTCAGGGACAATCACCCCTTTGACTTCTCCTTTGTCCCCATTCAGCAATACCGCGACGCTGTAAAGGACGTTTCCTTCCCAGCCTTCTCTCCCCTGCTGGATCAATTCTACGAACAGAAGGAGCAGCAGGAGCGTGTCAAACAGAAGGGGCAGGATTTGATCCGCTCCGTGACCAACGCCAGAGACCGCACCGCCCGCAAGATCGCCCATCAGGAGCAGGAGCTGGCCGCTACCCAGAACCGGGAACAGCTGCGCCAGTTCGGCGACATTCTCACCTCCAACCTGCACTGCATGGAGCGGGGTATGAATTGTCTCCGCACCGTGGACTTCTACGACCCGGATCAGCGGGAAATCGACATCCGGCTGGACCCCCTTCTTACGCCCCAGCAGAACGCAGCCAAGTACTATAAAGAGTATAACAAGGCCAAAACTGCGGAGAAGATGCTGACCATCCAGCTGGCCAAGGGCCGGACAGAACTGGACTATTTGAACAGTGTTCTGGAAAACATCTCCCTGTCTGAGGGGGAACGGGATCTGAAGGAGATCCGGCAGGAACTGGCAGGCTGCGGCTATCTCCGCGGCGCCAAGGGCAAGGGACAGGAAAAACGGGCCAATTCCAAACCCATGGAGTTCCGCTCCTCTGCGGGGCTGCGTATCTCCGTGGGGAAAAACAACACCCAAAATGATCTGCTCACCTGTAAGCAGGCCTTTAAGAGCGATATTTGGTTCCACACGCAGAAGATCCACGGCTCCCATGTCATCCTGTGGACGGAAGGAAAATCCCCCGACGCCCAGAGCCTGAACGAGGCCGCCAGTCTGGCCGCCTGGTATTCCCAAGGCCGGGACGGAGGCAAGGTCCCCGTAGACTATACTCCGGTAAAATATGTAAAGAAGCCCGCCGGGGCCCGCCCCGGAATGGTCGTCTACACCACCTATGAGACAGCCTGGGTCACTCCGGACGGAGAGTTGGCCAAACAGTTGCGGGTAAAATAACGCATAAGCCGCCGCAGTACTTTTCTATAAGGTACTGCGGCGGCTTTTTACTGAATGAAATATATGATCAATCCCAAAACTACGCTTGCACTGATTCCGAATACCAGAACCGGCCCAGCCACAGAGAACATCTTTGCGCTCATACCGGTGACATAGCCCTCGCTTTTGAATTCCAGCGCCGGGGAAACCATGGCGTTGGCAAATCCGGTGATGGGCACCAGGGTACCCGCCCCAGCCCGCTTTGCCAGTAGATCAAACCATCCCAGCCCGGTAAGCAGGGCAGCCGCCGCAATCAGCGTTACCGATACCGCCGTTCCCGTCTGGTCCCGGTCCAGCCCCATTCCCTTGTAGAGGGCCGTCAAGCCCTGCCCAATGGTGCAGATGCCTCCCCCAACGAAGAAAGCCCAAAGCAGATTCTTCCAACTGGGTGACGGTTTGGCCTTGTCATCCACCATCTTGCTGTAATCCTGATTGGAAATTTCCATATTCCGCCGCTCCTCCCATAGCTCTTATCTATATAAGGGTAGCGTGGCGGTTTTCAGGCATTTTATGCACTGAAAATATCTTCCACAATGAGATCTGCCATCCTGTTTACCCGTTCAAAATCGATATAAGGATGATAGAGGGCCTCCATTTTGTCATGCATCGACTTGGTATAGGCCAGATTGCGAATACCTTCCTCGGTCAGCGCATCCCCCATTTTTCTGATGAAACGGGTTCTGGCGCGTGTTTTTCGCAGCAGTTCTCCATCCACCGCCCCTTCCATCCGCAGGCGGCGGTACGGCTTCTCCGGGAAAGGCATAGCAGGCGTGGTAGACACAAACGCCAGCCCCAGCTCCGGCACGATCAAGTGGGCCAGACGATCTACAGCCATGGGGTCGGGACAGGCAATCACATCATAACCCGCGTCCACAATCCCATCCAGCAGCGGGCTGAGCAGGGAGTGGGCCAGGCCGCAGCGGTCAGACAACTCATAGACCCGACTGCACTGTGCCAGCACCGTATTATATAAGGCGATCCGCCCCCGGTGTGTTACCGCTGTCAGAAACCGGCCTTTCACATGCCCTGGCGCCGCCCCTCGGCGGCGGGGCACCTCCCGGGCCAGGATTCCCCGCGCTCTGCGCACCATTTTTTCCTCCAACTCCCGGTCGGTCACGATCGTCCGCAGCTCCTCCATCATGTCCCCCGCCGCACTCAGGCAGCGGTATGCGCTCCGATAGCCCCCTTTATAGGCCTTCGTCACGGCCATGATCTCCTGCCTCACCGCCTCCAGACCCGGGCGGTAACAGTCGCCCAGATTCACATACTGCTCCACCACCCCGGGATACTCCGGCTCAATGACATGGGGGGCAGTTCCGTCCGCCACCGCAATCTCCAGCCCGGGCAGGATCACCGCATCCAGAGAATCCGGGTCTCCGGAGCACAGGATATACTCCACCTCCTGTCCCGCCGCCTTGGCCCGCTCCGCCACCCGGCGCATCAAAGTGGACTTTCCACAGCCCGGCCCGCCCTTTAGAATATAGAGTCGGCGCGCCTTGGTACGGTCGATCATCTGGTCGTAAAGAGAATAAAATCCTGCCGGGGAATTTGCCCCCAGAAAATATTGTACTTCAAAAGAAGCCATATAGGACCCTCCGTTCATAAAGTGGTATCCCACACTATGAAAAAAGCAGGACCATGGTGCATCCTCTTCCCCGGTGCATTTCCGGGCTTTTGTTGACTGTACCGTTTTGTCACTCTTTCTTTACTTGCTTTTTCGTCTGTTTTACAGTATAATTCAGAAGGTTAATGATATTTTAGCCTTTTTCCCGGCTTTTTCAGTTCATATGCAGCTGCGTCAACGCACGCTGAAAAGTCGGTGGTATCTATCTTTCAGAAAGGGGGAATTGCTATCAAGCGCAGTCTCCTCACGGCCGCAGCGGCCTTGGTTCTCGGTCTTTTTCTCGGTACGCTGTGTCCCCCCGGTCTGCTTCCCTGGTCCCCTCGGCAGTCTCAGGCCGCTCCTCATGTTTTTTCTAATTATTCATCCGCTGACGGCAGTATCTCTGCCATCAATCAAACTCCTGACGATGTCCCCTCCTTTAATAAAAAGGATAACTTTACGTTGCTGGACAGCGCCTGCGCTGTCGTCCAGGCTATGAAGCAGGGGGATTGGGACACCCTGTCCTCCTTTGTCCATCCTCAGCAGGGCGTGACCTTCACGCCCTATTCCACAGTGGAGCCTGAAATGGACCTGAACTTCAGCGCCCAGCAGATCAAGAAGCTGGCTAAGGATGAGAGTATTTATGTCTGGGGATTTACCGATGGAAAAGGTGATCCGATCCAGATGACCATGCTGGACTATTTCAACCGCTATGTGTTCAATGCGGACTACTCCCAGGCCCCGCAGATCGGCATAGACCGCATCCAGATGACGGGCAACGCCCTGGAGAACCTGACCGACGTCTACACAGACTGCCGGTTTGTGGACTTCTGCTACCCCTCTATCGACCCCGCTTACGGTGGGGCAGACTGGCAGTCTCTGCGACTGGTGTTTCAGGACCAGAACGACCGCTGGTATTTAGTGGGCATCGTTCACGGCGAGTGGACCATCTGAGCCGGTAATGTGCGCCCCGCTGTATTGGTCAGCGGGGCGTTTCCTTCTTATTATTATGGAAAGCAGGTGTTTGCTTGAAAATCATCATTGTTGGCTGCGGTAAGGTCGGTTTCACCTTAGCCGAGCAGTTGGTCAAAGAAAAACACGATATTACTGTACTGGACCGGAAAGACATTGCCCTGAAGCGGGTATCTGAAACGCTGGATCTGATGACCATCCGGGGCAGCGGCGTATCCGCCGCCTGCCTGCGGGAAGCCGGGGCCGACACCGCAGATGTGCTCGTAGCTGCCACTGACTCCGACGAGATCAACATGGTCTGCTGCCTGATCGCCAAAAACATGGGCACAGGTTATACCATTGCCCGTATCCGCGACCCGGAGTATACCGATGGCTTGGGCAGCCTGCAAAAGGATTTGGGCATCGATCTCATTATCAACCCAGAAAGCGCCACTGCCACCGAGATCTCCCGTTTGCTCCGCTTCCCTGCGGCGGCCAACATCGACAGCTTCTGCCGCGGCCGCGTAGAGCTTATGGGCTTTCGCCTTCAGGAGGATGACTTCCTGGTAGGCAAACCCCTGAAGGACCTGTCTGATCGGGTAAAGAAGCTCTCTCTCCTGTTTTGCGCCGCCCAGCGGGATGACGCGGTGATCATTCCCAACGGCGCATTCATCCCCCGGGCAGGAGACAAGCTCTATCTGGTGGGCCGCCCCAACAGTCTGGACCAGTTCTTCCGCACCCTTGGCCGCTATACCTCTAAGGTAAACAGTGTGTTTATTGTGGGCGGCGGAAAAATCTCTCTCTACCTGGCCCAAATTCTGGACCGGATGAAGGTCCAGGTGAAGATTCTGGAGCGGGACGCGGACCGCTGCCGGTTTATCAGCGAGCAGCTTCCCCGCGCCATGGTGCTCCACGGCGAGAGCAGCAATCAGCAGCTGCTGGCTTCTGAGCGTATGTCCGCCTCCGACGCCTTTGTGGCCCTCACCGACCGGGACGAGGACAACTTGATCGTGTCTCTTTACGCTCTTCAGCAGGGCGTAAACAAGGTGATCGCCAAATCCAACCAGCAGAATTATATCGGCATCGCCCAGTCTATCGGTCTGGACAGCATCATCTCCCCTAAACTGATCACCGCCCAATATATTCTTCAAGTGGTTCGTGGGATGCAGAACTCCCAGGGCAGCGTGATGAACGCCCTGTACCGCATCGCCAACGGCGCTGCCGAGGCTATGGAATTCACCGTCAGCCCCACCACCCGCTATCTGAACACCCCTCTGAAGGACCTGCATCTGCGCTCCGGAATTCTGATCGCCGTTATCGTCCGCGGCTCCGAGATCATCATTCCGGAGGGCTCCAGCTGCCTCCAGGCCGGCGACAATGTGATCCTCATCAGCCGCAACAGCGGTATCTTAGACCTGAATGATATTTATGCCGTCGTCCCCATTCCGGGGCAGGAGGGGCAGAATGAACTTTAAGCTTGTCCTTCGGGTGGTAGGCCGTGTTCTGTTTGTGGAATGCGCCGCCATGGTGCTCCCCTTGGCCGCTGCGCTTTATTACGGAGAGTCACCCACTCCCTTTGCGATCTCTATTCTGCTTTTGGCTGCCATGGGAGTACTTCTTTCCCTCCTCCCGGCCCGGGATCGCCGGTTCTACGCCAGAGAAGGTTTCTTTTCCGTGGGGCTGATCTGGCTGCTGGTAGGACTGGGAGGGGCGTTGCCCTTCTGGCTGTCCGGCCAATTTGCCAGCTTCGCCGACTGTGTATTCGAATCCTTCTCCGGTTTTACCACCACCGGTGCCTCTATTCTGACGGATATTGAGGCCTGCTCCCGCGGCATCCTCTTCTGGCGCGCTTTTACTCACTGGCTGGGCGGCATGGGGATTCTGGTGCTGGTCACTGCCGTGGTTCCCGCCCTGGGCATCCCCTCTCACTATCTGGCCCAGGCGGAGTCTCCCGGCCCTACCTTCTCCAAGCTTGTGCCCAAGCAGTCCCAGACCTCCAAGATCCTGTACACGATCTACGGCGGCCTGTCTCTGGCGGAGCTGCTCTGTCTGAAGCTGGCGGGGATGCCGCTGTACGATGCCCTGATCCACACCTTCTCCTCCGCGGGCACCGGCGGCTTTTCCAACCGGAACGCCAGTGTCGGCGCTTACGGCAGCGTTGCAGTGGATCTCATCATATCCGTTTTCGTGCTGCTGTTCTCCGTGAACTTCGCTCTATACTTTTTAGTTCTCACAAAACGATGGAAAGAGGCACTTAAGAGTGACGAACTGCGTTTCTTTTTCCTGGTAGTTGCGTCCGCCACCCTGCTGATCGGTCTGAATATCCGCAGTATGTATCCCAATCTGCTCCAGGCACTGCGATATGCTTTCTTCCAAGTGGCCTCCATCATCTCCACCACCGGCTTCTCCACCACAGACTGGCTCCAATGGCCCAGTTTTTCCCAATTGATTCTGATCCTGCTTATGTTCTGCGGAGCCTGCGCCGGATCCACCGGAGGCGGCATGAAATGTTCCCGTATTCTGCTGCTTCTCCGGGCCGCCCGGCGGGAAATGCATCAGATCATCCATCCCACAGTTGTAGAAACTGTACGTTTGGAGGGTCGGGCTGTAGACGAGGACACATTACGTTCCACCTTAATCTTCATCGGGTGCTATCTGGCCACCATTCTGGCCGGGGCGCTGGCAGTCTCTTTGGAGAATGCTCCCTTCGACGTAGCCTTCACCGCCGCTCTCACCTGCGTCAGCAACGTCGGCCCCGGTCTGGATTTTATCGGCCCTGTCGGCAGCTTTTCTCCCCTGTCTGCGCCGTCTAAGCTGGTCTTATCTGCCTGCATGGTGATCGGCCGTCTGGAAATCATGCCTATTCTGGTACTGTTCAGCCGCGGCGCCTGGAAAAGAACGTGAATCCCGACAGTGATTTTCATTCATATTTGCTCAATCTCTCTCCTATATCTTTTGCGGATTGCACAATTTTTCGCCTCTATTTCTTTTTGCTCTTGCAATTCTTAGCTTATGTGTTAGAATTACACCATAAGCCAACTCTAAACGTGTGGGGCTTTCGCGTAAGCGAAGGCCCCACATCAATTGAGGAGAAAAAAGGAGTGCTCAACTTTGGAAAATTTGTTTTGGATCGGACTTATAGGTGCCCTTATTGCACTTAGCTTTGCCTGGGTCCAGCGCAGCAAGGTCATGAAGGCATCCGAGGGCGACGAGAAGATGGTCAAAATCGCCGCTGCCATTCGTTCCGGTGCTAACGCCTACCTGAAGCGCCAGTACACCACCGTCGGCAAGGTCTTTGCCGTGGTCTTCGTGATTCTGCTGGCCATCGCTTTCCTGTCCGGCGGCAAGATGCTGTCCCGGATCACCCCCTTCGCCTTTCTGACCGGCGGCGTGTTCTCCATGCTGGCCGGCTTCATCGGCATGAAGATCGCTACCAACGCCAACGCCCGTACCGCCAATGCCGCCCATGAGAGCCTGAACCACGGCCTGAAGGTCGCTTTCTCTTCCGGTTCTGTTATGGGCTTCACTGTGGTGGGTCTGGGTATGCTGGACGTCACCCTGTGGTTCCTGGGCCTGAAGTACATTGGTCATATGGACGCTGTCCAGATCGCCAACGTTATGGTCATGAACGGCATGGGTGCCTCCTTCATGGCTCTGTTCGCCCGTGTGGGCGGCGGTATCTACACCAAGGCTGCTGACGTGGGCGCCGACCTGGTTGGTAAGGTCGAGGCCGGCATCCCCGAGGATGACCCCCGTAACCCCGCTACCATCGCCGACAACGTGGGCGACAACGTGGGCGACGTGGCCGGCATGGGCGCCGACCTGTACGAGTCCTATGTAGGTTCTATTCTGGCCACCTTCGCTCTGGCCGCCGCCGCCGGTTATAGCTGGGCCGGTATGCTGCTGCCTCTGGCTCTGGCCGTGGCCGGTATCGTCTGCTCCCTGATCGGCTCTTTCCTGGTCCGCACCAAGGAGAACGCCAGCCAGCTGGATCTGCTGCGCTCTCTGCGTACCGGCACTTACACCGCCGCCGTGCTGTCCGCTCTGGTGGCTATCCCCCTGTGCTACCTGATCCTGGGTCCCGCTAACAACTGCTGGGGCGTGTACGTCTCCATCCTGTGCGGTCTGATCGGCGGCTGCGCCATCGGCTACTTCACCGAGTACTACACCTCTGACAACTACAAGCCCACCCAGCAGCTGGCTGCCGCCTCCGAGACCGGCTCTGCCACCATCATCATCGGCGGTATCTCTCTGGGTCTGAAGTCCACTGCCGCCTCCATTCTGATCGTGGGCGCCGCCGTGCTGATCTCCTACTTCACCTCCGGCGGTTCCGCTTCCATCGTGGACGCTGCCGGCCACTTCACTCCCGAGTTCAACCGCGGCCTGTACGGCATCGGCATCGCCGGTGTTGGCATGCTGTCCACTCTGGGCATCACTCTGGCTACCGACGCTTACGGTCCTGTGGCCGATAACGCCGGCGGCATCGCCGAGATGTCCGGCCTGCCCGAGGAGGTCCGTGACCGTACCGACGCTCTGGACTCTCTGGGCAACACCACTGCCGCTACCGGCAAGGGCTTTGCCATCGGCTCCGCCTCTCTGACCGCTCTGGCTCTGCTGGTTTCCTACGTCAACATCGTCCAGGACAAGACCGAAGAGCTGCTGAACTTCACCCTGACCAGCCCCACCGTTCTGGTCGGCCTGTTCATCGGCGCTATGCTGACCTTCGTGTTCTCCGCCTTCACCATGAGCGCTGTGCAGACCGCTGCCCAGTCCATCGTGGTTGAGGTCCGCCGCCAGTTCAAGGAGATCGCCGGCATCATGGAGTACAAGGCCGAACCCGATTACTCCGCCTGCGTCGACCTGTGCACCAAGGGCGCTCTGCACGAGATGGTGGCCCCTGCTCTGCTGGCCATCGCTGTGCCCATCGTCACCGGTCTGATCCTTGGTCCTACCGGCGTCGTGGGTCTGCTGGGCGGTGTGTCCGTCACCGGTTTCGCCATGGCCGTGTTTATGTCCAACGCCGGCGGTGCCTGGGACAACGCCAAGAAATACATCGAGCGGGGCAACCACGGCGGCAAGGGCTCTGACTGCCACAAGGCCGCTGTTGTGGGCGACACCGTGGGCGATCCCTTCAAGGACACCTCCGGCCCCTCTCTGAACATCCTGATCAAGCTGTGCTCCACGGTCTCCATCGTGTTCTCCGGCCTGGTCCTGGCTTTCCATCTGCTGTAAACACTTCCTTTTGCGGACCCGCGTTTGCGGGTCCGCTTTTTATATGCTTCTCCCGCCTCGTACATAGAATCCTGTTGAAAGCCGCGGGAAAATCTGATATGATAATGCCTGAATTTCAACTGCAAAGGAATTCAGGCATTGTCACAGAAAAGAGGGATATCATGCGCACTATTACCGCATCCGCTATTACTGATACAGTCGCCCGCCTGTGCGTACAGGCCAATTTAAAGCTGCCCGAGGACGTATCCGCCGCCCTGGCGCGCAGCCGCCGGGAGGAGCCCTGGCCCCTGGCCAAGGAGACCCTGGATCTGCTTTGGGACAACATGGAGCTGGCCGGACAGCGGCAGCTGCCCATCTGCCAGGACACGGGCATGGCCTGCGTCTTTGTGGAGCTGGGCCAGGATGTCCACATTGAGGGTGACTTCGAGCAGGCCATCCACGAGGGAGTCCGCCTGGGCTACGGCGAGGGCTATCTGCGCAAATCCATCGTGGGCGATCCCCTGCGCCGGGTAAACACCGAGGACAATACCCCTGCCGCCATCACCCTGCGTCTGGTGCCCGGGGACGGCTTTCATATCACCGTGGCCCCCAAGGGCTTCGGCAGCGAGAATATGAGCCGCCTGGCCATGCTCAAGCCCGCTGACGGCGTGGAGGGTGTCAAACGCTTCGTGGTGGAGACCGTGCGTCTGGCCGGTCCCAACCCCTGCCCCCCCATCATTCTGGGCATCGGCATCGGCGGCAGCTTCGACAAGGTGGCCGGTTTGGCCAAGCACGCCCTGCTGCGGCCTATCGACCAGCCTAACCCCGACCCCTTCTACGCCGCCCTGGAGCAGGACCTGCTGAAGGAGATCAACGCTCTGGGCATTGGTCCCCAGGGCTTCGGCGGCAGAACCACCTGTCTTGGGCTGTCCATCGAGACAGCTCCCACCCATGTGGCCGGACTGCCCGTGGCCGTGAATGTAAGCTGCCATGTCACCCGCCGGGCCAGTGCCCAGCTGTAAGGAGGAGAGCAAGATGCAATACACTCTGACTACCCCTGTGACCCGGGAACAGCTGGCTCCTCTCCGTGCCGGAGACACCGTTCTGCTGTCCGGTACCGTCTATACCGCCCGTGACGCCGCCCATAAGCGAATGATGGAGCTGTTGGATGCGGGCGAGCCCCTGCCCTTCCCCGTGGAGGGCTCCGCAATCTACTACGTAGGGCCCACTCCGGAGCGTCCAGGACAGATCATCGGCTCCGCCGGGCCTACCACCAGCGGCCGCATGGACGCCTACTCCCCCCGCCTGCTGGATCTGGGACAGGCCATTATGATCGGCAAAGGGGCCCGGAACCAGGCGGTGAAGGACGCCGTGGTGCGCAACGGCGCAGTCTATCTGGCCGCCTTGGGGGGCGCCGGCGCCCTGATGGCCGCCAGCGTAAAGGAGCTGGAGGTCATCTGCTGGGAGGACCTGGGCTGCGAGGCGGTGCGCCGCCTGGAGGTGCAGGATTTTCCCCTCACGGTGATTCTGGATGCCCACGGGGGCGATCTGTATCAGAGCGGCCCCGCCGCCTACCTCGGCAGTCTGTGATTTTTCCCACCCGCGGGGGCTCTGCCCCGGAAAGGAGTACTCCATGAAACGTTTTTTCTCTCTGCTTCTGGCCTGCGCCATGCTGCTGTCCCTGACTGCCTGCGGTCCTAAGACACCGGGCAGCTCCTCAGGCGGCGGGAGCACTTCGGGCAGCACCTCCGGCGATCCCGACACCTCCTGCCCCGACCCCAAGGATGCGCTGTACGCCCTGTACTACACCACCATGACCACCTTTGTGGCCTCCCAGCAGCTGCGGGAGAGCATCGAGCAGCAGTACGGCCAGCCGGACGCCCCCGCCAACGGCGGCGTGTGCAGTCAGGAAGACGGCAGTGATTTTGGAGAAAACGCCATTGTCCTCATGCCCGCAGGACGGGCAGCCCGTATGTATCAAATCAGCAGCGGCGAATATCAGATGCTGGCCATCACCAACCTGTGCGGCCCCCAGCTTCTGGTCAAGGGGGAGAGCCCCTCCTCCTGGGATGAGCTCCGCGGCCGGACCATCCATGCTCGCGCAAATGATCCAGACCGGATCGCCATTCTGCGCCACCTGCTGGTGGAGAACGGCCTTGACCCCGACATGAATGTGACCGTTGAAACCGACAGCAGTCCCTACTATCGGCCCGAAGACGGCCAGAAGGGGGATGTCTATCTGCTGGACCCCTACAACGCCGCCGCGGCTATGGCGGAGGACAGCGAGCTCACCCTCTTTTCCGACCTTGGCGAGGAGTGGGACAGCTTGAGTCTGGGGCAGATCGTGGCCGGCTGCGCCGTGGCCCGGACGGAGTTCGTCCAGGCCCACCCCGAGGCAGTCGAGACCTTCCTGTCCGGCATGGAGCAGTCCGCCGCCGCCATGAGCGACCCGGACACGGCGGTGAACTACTGGAGCAATCCGAACCGGGATGTCCTGCTGGCCGCCCTGCCCCACTGCGGCATCACCTTCGTCACCGGTCAGGACATGAAAGACCTGGCGGAGGACTACTATCTGTCCCTGTTCCAGGCCGATCCAGACGCCATTGGCGGCGGCCTGCCTTACGACGACTTCTATTACGGCGTGGACTGACGGCTTTTGCAGATCCTGGAAAACAGGAAGTTTTCAGGGGAATGCCTTTAACTGAAATGAAACCTGTCATTCCGAGGCAGTGACCGATGTCACTGCCTCGGGAATCCGTATTCAAAAGATTTGGGAGAGCGGATTGCCACGCCAGTCTGCGGACTGGCTCGCAATGACAAGGTTCTTCACTGAAGGGCATTGGTTTTCCGGGATCTGCTTTGAAAAAAATCCCACTGCCCCCTTGCGTTTTCTTTTTCTCTATGGTATAGTAACAATATATTATGGTAGGATTGGATGAGAGTGGAGCTTCGGTTCCGCTCTTTTTACTTGACCGAACGCCCCCGCTTACGGGGGGAACCGACAAACAGGAGGTCGCCTATGGCGAAGGTAACTGACACTGTGGCCCAGTTGGCCCTGCCTTACGTTGAAGCTGCCGGCTGCACGCTCTGGGATGTGGAGTACATCAAAGAGGCCGGCGAGTGGTATCTGCGCATCTATATCGACAAGGAGGGCGGCGTGTCCATCGAGGACTGCGAGGCCGTCTCCCGTCCCCTGTCCGACAAGCTGGACGAAGCCGACCCCATCCAGGGCAGCTATACTTTCGAGGTTTCCTCCGCCGGATGCGACCGTGTGCTGCGCACGGCGGAACACTTTTCCGCCTGCATGGGACAGGAGGTCGAGGTAAAGCTCTACCGCCCCCGGGACGGCCGCAAGGAGTTCGTAGGCTTTTTACAGGCCTATGACGACGGAAACATCACCATCACCGTGGGAGATACCCCCATTACGTTTGAAAAAAAAGAAGTTGCTCTGGCCCGGCTGTACCCCCGGTTCTGAGCGTGTCTTAGGAGGAGAATATCGTGGCTAAGAGAGTAACCAAAAAGGTCAACAACACCGAACTGGACGGCAAGGAATTCTTCGCCGCCATTGCCCAGATCGAGCAGGAGAAGGGCATTAAACCCGGCTACATGATGGAGAAGATCAGCCAGGCTCTGCTGGCCGCCTATCGCCGTGACCATGAGGGCGTGGGCGACAACCTGATGGTAGAGGCCGACCCCGATACCAATACCGTACGCATGTTCCTGAAGAAGGACGTGGTAGAGGTCGTGGACAATCCCGGCGCCGAGATCTCCCTGGAGGAGGCCCGTCTGGCTCTGCCCCAGGCCCATCTGGGCGACGTCATCCGCATCGAGATCAAGCCCAAGAGCTTTGGCCGCATCGCTGCCCAGACTGCCCGCCAGGTGATTATTCAGGGCATCCGCGAGGCGGAGCAGGAGATGGTGTTCGACCAGTTCACCACCAAGGAGCACGAGCTGCTCACCGGCACCATTACCCGCATCGACCCCCGCAACGGCGCCGTGGTCCTGCGCATTGCCGCCGGCGACCAGCACACCGACGCCTTCCTGGGTGTAAACGAGCAGGTAAAGGGCGAGCACTATGTAGAGGGTCAGCGCCTGCGTGTCTATGTGGTAGAGGTCCGCAAGAGCACCAAGGGTCCCCAGGTCCTCATTTCCCGCACCCACCCCGGTTTGGTCAAGCGCCTGTTCGAGCTGAACGTGCCCGAAATTTATGACGGCACTGTGGAGATCCGCTCCATCGCCCGTGAAGCGGGCAGCCGCACCAAACTGGCTGTCTGGTCTGCCGACCCCAATGTTGACCCCATCGGCGCCTGCGTAGGCCCCCGGGGTCAGCGGGTAAACGCCATCGTAGACGAGCTGAAGGGCGAGAAAATGGACATCATCAAGTGGTCCGAAGATCCCGCCGAGTATATCGCTGCCGCTCTGTCCCCCGCTGATGTGGTCAGCGTAGAGGAACTGCCCGACGGCAAGAGCTGCCGTGTGGTAGTGCCCGACGACCAGCTGTCTCTGGCCATCGGCAAGGAGGGTCAGAACGCCCGCCTGGCCGCCAAGCTCACCGGCTACAAGATTGACATCAAACCCGCCTCCGCTCCCATGGAGCCTTTGGAGGAGGAGCAGCCTCTGGACGAGGCCCCTGCCGACGAGCAGGCCGAGCCTGTCCAGGAGTAATTTGACCGTCCCCCCTGTGGGACGACCGCCATGTCCCATGGAGAGGAGGAAATGAAATGCCCAAGAAAATACCTATGCGTCAGTGCGTCGGCTGCCGGGAAATGAAGCCCAAGAAAGAGCTGATCCGGGTCGTCCGTTCCCCGGAGGGCGCGGTGAGCCTCGACTTTAAAGGCAAACTGCCCGGCCGCGGAGCTTATGTCTGCCCTGACGCCGAGTGTCTGAAGCGTGCCAAACGGTCCAAAGCACTGGAGCGTGCCTTTTCCGCCCCTCTACCCGAGGACGTATGGCAGGCGCTTGAAGCGCAGATGAAGGAGGTGCCCGCCGATGCCCAATGATCCAATTCTCAGTCTGATCGGTCTGGCCAACAAGGCAGGAAAGCTGGAGATTGGGGAGGAGCCTGTGGGCGCCCTGTCCCGCGCCCGCCAAGCCAAGCTGATTCTTCTGGCCGGAGATGCCGCGCCCAACACCTGCCGCCGGGCCGCCCACTTCGGCGAGGCAGGCAATGTGCTGTTTTTACAGCTCCCCTTCTCCAAGGAGGAATTGGGCTTTCTCCTAGGCCGCAGCTCCTGTGCCATGATGGCCCTGGCCGACTCCGGTCTGGCTGCCTCTATTGTGGAAAAGCTGTCTGCCCGCGACCCCGAGCGTTACGGCCCTGCCGCCGAACAGCTGCGGCAGAAAGCCGACCGCGCCTTGCAGCGGCAGCGCGAGAAGCGGCAGCACGAAAAGAATCTGCGCGAGGGAAAGCGCAAGCCCTGGGCCGCGCCTCCGCCGCCTAAGGAAAGCGGAGACTCCCCCTCCCCCGCCAAAACTCATCATTCCGCGCCGAAGAAGCCCCAAAGAGGCCCCTCGGCTTCCAAGCATCCGGACGGCAGCCGCCGTCCCACGAAACCCGGCCCCGGCGGCCGACGCCTGTCCGGTAAGCTCCGGCATGATTCCTAAGAAACGAGGTGGCTTCATTCTATGATGCAAAAATATCCCATTCACAAGCTGGCCAAGGACCTGAAAAAGGACAACAAGGAATTTAAGTCCCAGGAGATCATGGACATTCTGACCAAGTATGGGCATCCCCCCAAGAATCATATGCAGCCCTTGACCAATCAGGAGCTGTCCATTATCTTTGAGTACCTGACCCAGCACAATCAGATCGACTCTATCCAGTCGGTGTATGCCGATGTCTATCACGAGCCCGCCCAGAAGGCGGAATCTGCGGCCCCCAAGGCCGAGGAGAAAAAGACCCAGCCCGCTGCCAAGCCCGCCGACCACAGCCAGAACAGCAAGGGCGGCAAGCCGGCTCAGGCCTCTCAGCCCGCAGCTCCCAAGGCCGAGGAGAAGAAGCCTCAGCAGCCCGCCAAGCCCATGTCCCGCGTCCCTGAAAAGAAGGTTGTGGACACCCGCGGCGGCGGCAACGTAAACCTGGCTAAGTACGACGAGCGTCTGGAGTCCTTCACCAGTGAAAAGACTCAGGACCGGGGCGGCAAGCAGAAGTTCCAGGGCCGTAACGCCCAGCGTCAGCGGGGCGGCCGTCAGGCCGGCTCCTTTGGCAACAAGCGCAAGCAGGAAGAGCAGGACCGTCTGCGCCGCCTGCAGCTGGAGATTGCCAAGAAGGCCCCTGTTAAGGTGCTCATTCCCGACGAGATCTCCGTGGGCGAGCTGGCCAGCCGCATGAAGAAGACCGGTGCCGAGGTGGTCAAGTGCCTGATGAAGAACGGCGTTATGGCCTCTCTCAGCCAGATCATCGACTATGACACCGCCGCTTTTGTGGCCGAAGAACTGGGCTGCAAGGTGGAAAAGGAAGTCATCGTCACCATTGAGGAAAAGCTGATCGATGTCAGCGAGGATAAGGCCGAGGATCTGGTATCCCGCGCCCCCGTGGTGGTGGTCATGGGCCACGTCGACCACGGCAAGACCTCTCTGCTGGACTATATTCGTCACGCCAACGTGGTCTCCGGCGAGGCCGGCGGCATCACCCAGCATATCGGCGCTTACCAGGTAAACGTCCACGGCAGCCCTGTCACCTTCCTGGACACCCCCGGCCACGAGGCCTTTACGGCCATGCGCGCCCGCGGTGCCATGATCACCGACATCGCCATTCTGGTGGTAGCCGCCGACGACGGCATTATGCCCCAGACCGTGGAGTCTATCAATCACGCCAAGGCCGCCGAAATTCCCATCATTGTGGCCATTAACAAAATGGATAAACCCACCGCCAACCCCGACCGTATCATGCAGCAGCTGACCGAATACGAGCTGGTGCCCGAGGAGTGGGGCGGCGATACCATTATCTGCCCCATCTCCGCCAAAACCGGCCAGGGGATCGACAACCTGCTGGACATGGTGGTGCTTACTGCCGAGATGCGTGAGCTGAAGGCCAACCCCAACCGCTCTGCCTCCGGCGCTGTTATCGAGGCCCGCCTGGATAAGGGCCGCGGCCCCGTAGCCACTCTGCTGGTGCAGAACGGCACCCTGAAACAGGGCGATATCATCATCGCCGGCACTGCCGTGGGCCGTGTCCGCGCTATGACCGACGCCCGGGGCAAAAAGCTGGCCGAGGCCGGCCCCTCTGTCCCCGTGGAGATCATCGGTATGGGCGAAGTTCCCGGCGCAGGCGACGACTTCCACGCCGTGGCCGACGAACGCATGGCCCGCGAGTTGGTGGAACAGCGCAAGCATGACCAGAAGGCGGCGGCCAACGCCCCCTCCGGCAAGGTCACTCTGGAGGATCTGTTCAGCCAGATTCAGGCCGGCGAGATGAAGACGCTGAACCTCATCGTGAAGGCCGACGTCCAGGGCTCTGCCGAGGCCGTAAAGGCCAGCCTGGAGAAGCTGACCAACGACGAGGTCCGGGTTCGTGTCATCCACTGCGCGGTAGGAGCAATTACCGAGAGCGACGTCACTCTGGCCGCTACCTCCGGCGCCATCATCGTGGGCTTCAATGTTCGCCCCGACGCCAATGCCAAGGAGACCGCCGCCCGCACCCAGGTGGATATGCGCATGTACCGGGTCATCTATGATGCCATCAACGAGATTGAGGCCGCTATGAAGGGTATGCTGACCCCCAAGTTCAAGGAAGTGGACCTGGGCCGCGCCGAGGTGCGCAATGTGTTCCGCATCACCGGTGTCGGCATGGTGGCCGGCTGCTACGTGCTGGACGGCAAGATGCAGCGCGGCGCGCAAATGCGTCTGCTGCGGGATAATATCGTCATCTACGACGGTGCCATAGCCTCCCTCCAGCGCTTCAAGGACAGCGTAAAGGAAGTCGCCGCGGGCTACGAATGCGGCATTACCTTCGAGAAGTTCCAGGATATCAAGGAGGGCGACATCATCGAAGCCTTCCTCATGGAGCAGATTGAGGTTTAAGTTCCCTAAGACCCAAATGGAACTCAGCGAAGCGGGTCTGTTTCGGAGAGGACGAGCAACGGAGCAAAGCGGATATCTGGCGCAAGACGGATGGAGCGGCGCGAAGTTTGCGAGGACGGCCAACCGAATAACCATCAACCTTAGACACATACTAAGGCGGGGGCGGGCGCATTCGCCCGTCCCCGCCTTGCTTTTCCCCTGAACAAGATACTTCCCGCCTGATAAGGAGACATGGATCGTGAACAATACCAAACGCGTCATCGCTCTCGGCTTTTTTGACGGAGTCCATAATGGTCATGGGCAGCTGATGAAAGCAGTGACCGCCGCAGCAAACCGCACCGGCGCCGTAGCCTCCGCATTTACCTTCGACCGCAGCCCCACCGCCGTGATCACCGGGCAGCCTGTCCCGCTGATTTCCTCCGTAGAGGATCGCATCTGGCTGATGCGGCACTACTACGGGATCCAAGAGGTGGTCGTTGCGTCCTTCGACGCAATGCAGCGCATGGACTGGGAGGATTTTATCACCCAGTATCTGATCCGTGATCTGGGCGTGGTCCACATCGTAGCGGGGCACGATTTCCACTTCGGCTACATGGGCAAGGGCAACCCCCAGCGGCTGAAAGAAAAATGCGCTCAGCTTGGAATTGGCTGCGATATCATCGGTACCGTCACCCAGGACGGGATCACGATCTCCTCCACCTATATCCGTACCCTCATCGCTCAGGGAGAGATGGAGCGCGCCAACCAATTTCTGGGTCACCCCCATACCCTGACGAACCGTGTGGCCCACGGAAAGCATATCGGCTCCTCTGCGCTCGGCTTCCCCACTGTGAATCTCTCTATCCCCGACCAGGTGATCGTCCCCGCCTTCGGCGTCTATGCCACCAAGGTCCACTTCAATGGCCACAGCTTCATGGCGGTGACCAATGTGGGCGTGCGCCCTACCATTCAGGATAACGATGGCCGGGTGACCGTAGAGGGCTTTATCCTGGATTTCAGCGGTGATCTATACGGGCAAGAGGTCCGCATGGAATTCTATAAGCGCCTGCGGGGGGAACAAAAATTCCCTTCTCTCCAGGCTCTGGCCCAAGAAATCGGCCGCAACGCCCAACAGACCCAGGAGTATTTCACCAATTCCACATCCCGCTGATTCCCGCCCCGCCATTTTCGTCTGAAAGGAGACCCTAATGCATCATACTGCCCCCCGCCATGCGAGATATGACAGTTTACTGCGTTATCTGTGGATTTTTACCGCTCTTTTGGCCATTTGCGGCCTATGTATGGACAGTCCACAGAATATTCTGCGCGGCTTGTTTACCATCATTATGACGGAGGACGCGCTGATCACGGATTATATCAAGATCGCCGGGCCCGGCGCCGCCTTTGTAAATTCCGCCCTGGTCACCGCCATCACCCTGATCCTGCTTCGCCTGTCCAAGGACACGCTGAATGGCATGACCCTGGTGGAGATTGGCCTGATGTCCGGCTTCTCCCTGTTCGGCAAGAACTTTCTCAACATCTGGCCCATTTTGCTGGGCTCCTGGCTGTATCCCAAATCCAGACATGAACCCTACGGCAGCTATGTGGGCATCGGCCTGATGGCCACCGCCCTGTCCCCTGTCATCAGCTACATCGCCCTGGATAACGGCTGGGGAACTCTCCCGATGGCAATTATCGTCGGCCTTATCATCGGGTATGTGATGGCTCCTTTAGCGGCCTATACTTACCGCATCCAAAACGGCATGAACCTATACAACGTTGGTTTTTCCTGCGGCTTAGTCGCCTTTATCTGTGTCCCCCTGATGAACTCCTTCGGGGCTACCCCTCATCTGAACTCCCGCTGGGCCGAGGGCTATAATTTGACCTTCGCCTTGATGCTGGGCTTTTTATGTATTACCCTGATTCTGTGCGGTCTGTTCGCCTGTAAGATTCCTGTATGGGCCTCCTGGGCCGGCTATCGTATGCTGCTGCATACCAGCGGCCGCGCCCCCAGCGATTATCTCCGTATGTTCGGCCCCGCTCCCGTATTGATCAACACCGGAGTCAACGGTCTGATCGGTATGGCCTTTATCCTGCTGGGCGGCGGCGATCTGAACGGGCCCACCTTAGGCGGTATTCTAACCATTATGGGCTTCTCTGCCTTCGGAAAACATGCGGGCAATATCATCCCAGTGATGGCCGGCGTGTTCCTGGGCAGCGCCTTCACCCACTGGAACCTGTCCGACCCCTCGGTCCAGCTGGCCTGTCTGTTCTGTACGACCCTTGCCCCCATCTCCGGCTATTTTGGCTGGCCCTACGGCGTGTTAGCCGGATTTCTGCACTCCTCTGTGGTGTTGTTCACCAGCACCCCCGTAGCAGGCATGAACCTGTACAACAACGGGTTTTCCGGCGGCCTGGTCGCCACAGTGCTTTATCCGATCTTGATCGCCATTGCCCGCCACCGCAAGCCCACCCTTCAGGACAAGGATATGTTTGAAAACCTGGAGAACGACGCCCCCGTTATGGCCCCTCCCCGTCACGCCATGGACGAAGAAGAGGACTGACGTCTCTCCCCATCAAAGCAGCTGCATTTCATATCGAAATGCAGCTGCTTTTTACCCTCTGAACAGGAGGTCTACCGCCCAGGCCGACGCCAGAAAGCCCACAATATCGGCGCACAGAGCTGCCGGAACGGCATAGCGGGTCCGGCTGACTCCCACCGCTCCAAAGTAGACGGCTATAGTATAGAACGTTGTCTCCGTCGAACCCAGCATCACCGCTGCGGTGCGTCCCAGGGCGGAGTCCGGACCGTAGGCATGGATCAACTCCGCCCCTACGCCCAGGGCCGCAGAACCGCTGATGGGCCGCACCAGCATCAGGGGCAGCAGCTCCGGCGACAGACCAACCCGCTCCAGCAGCGGGCCCAGCACACCGGCCAGCAATTCAATGGCCCCAGAAGCCCGGAGCATATATACTGCCGTCAGCAGCGCCACTAGAGATGGCGCAATATGCGCCAGGATGTCCAATCCGCCCCCGGCCCCACGAATCAGTGCCGCATATACATCTATTCCCTTCCCACAGGCATAGAGCGCCACAGCACACAGGATCAGGGGCACTAACATAGCAGTCACCAGCTCTGCCATCTCAGTCTCTCCACAGCCGGACCAGTATCTTACAGGCCGCGATTCCTGCCGCCAGCGACAGACCCGACGCCAGCCAAACCGCCGGCAGAATGTCAAAGGGCCGGGCACAGCCCTCCGCCCCCCGCACCGCCGCTACTGTGGTGGGCAGCAGCTGGATCGAGGCGGAGTTGCACACGATGAGCAGGCACATCTCATCGCTGGCCTGTCCCGGGGCGGAGCGCTTCGCCATTCCCTTTGCCGCCTGGATCCCCATGGGAGTGGCCGCGCTGCCTAACCCCAACAGATTGGCGGATACATTGGCGGACAGGGCCGTCAAGGTGTCCCGGTCCTCCCTTAGGCGCGGATAGAGGCGCAGCAGCACCGGGCGAAGCAGCCGGGACAGTCCTTCCCCTAAGCCGCTCTGCTTCATCACTTCCATCACTCCGCTCCACAGACACAGGGGGCCCGCCATGGACAGGCACAACCGCACTGCTGCCTCTGCCCCCTCCAGCGCTGCTGCCGACACCTGTTCCATCCGCCCTGCCGCCGCCCCACACAGCACCGATATCAGCACCATTCCCGTCCACAGTACCGCCATGAGCACTGCCTCCACCCCCTTCCTTCTCACCATACGCCGTTACTCGCTGAGATATCCCAACCATTTTTGCATGATTATTTCCATATTCTTCAATATTCACGATTTTTTCATTGACATCCTACAAATACATTAGTATAATAATCTGGCTATAAAGAAATAGCATCGTTCTTCGGAAAGAGCAGAGATTGAAGAAGAGAAAGGATTGGTCACGTTGAAATCTACCGGCATCGTTCGTAAGGTGGACGAGTTGGGGCGTATCGTTCTCCCTATTGAACTGCGCCGCACTTTGGATATTGCAGAAAAGGATTCCCTTGAGATCTATATGGACGGAGCTTCTATCGTTCTGAAGAAGTATCAGCCCGCCTGCATTTTCTGTGATGATGCGCAGGACGTAATCACCTATCGGGGCAAGAACGTATGCACCCGGTGCATCAAGGCCCTGCAGGAGGCCGGGGAATAAGTTCTCCCCCTCACAAGGTCCTATCCTACCAAAGCATGAGGAAGGACCGTAAAACTACATTTATTTTTATAAACAGTGGTATGACCGTTCCCGGCCATACCACTGTTTTTTCTTTGGAGTCTCCAATTTCCAAGCTCAATATCTATAACTTTTTTATTATGACATTTCTATTTTTTCTTCTTTTCGTTTTTTTCGTTTTATTATAAACGATATGAAAAACACCCTTAAATAGTTGGTTTAAGGATGTTTTCTTGCGGAATTTATTTAATTGTCCGCTGTGCGGATTGCCAAATCGTATAACTCATTGCGTGCCAAATGCAGTTCCTTGGCTGCCCGCTTGATGCTGTCCCGCATGGATAGCCCCTCCTGCTCACGCAGGCGCTGCGCCAGCCGCAGCCCATCTTCCAAAGTGGCCTCTTCCTGCTGGGAAGGTTCCGCGCCCCGGACCACCAGCACATATTCCCCCTTCGGGTCGCTGTCCCGATAGCGCCGGACCGCCTCCCCCAGGGTGGTGCGGATGATCTCCTCATGGAGCTTGGTCAGTTCCCGGCACAGCGATATCGGGCGCTCCGCCCCAAACACCTCCGCAAGATCATCCAGCGTGGCCCGCAGCTTATGGGGAGCCTCGTAGAAAATCATCGTGCGTTCTTCCCCCCGAAGAGAGTCCAGATGGGCCCGGCGGTTTTTCTTGTTCATGGCCAGAAAGCCTTCAAACGTAAACCGCCCCGTAGGCTGACCGGAGGCCGCCAGCGCTGTAACCAGGGCACAGGGCCCGGGGACAGACACCACGTCGATTCCCTCTTGGGCGCACTTGGCAACCAGATCTTCCCCCGGGTCAGAGATGGCCGGGGTGCCTGCATCCGTGACCAGGGCACAATTCTCCCCGGCCAGCAGACGGTCCAGCACCGCCTGTCCCCCCCAGCCGGTATTGTGCCGGTGGTAGATCACCATGGGCTTCTTGATCCCAAGGTGGTTGAGCAGCTTTACCGTTACCCTGGTGTCCTCGGCGGCAATAAAATCCGTCTCCGCCATGGTACGGGACATACGCTGGGAGATATCTCCCAGATTGCCGATAGGGGTGGGTACAAGATACAACGTTCCCGCCATACAGGTCACTCCTCCGTCACAGGTAAAATAGAAAGGCCGGGCCGCCCCTGCTTCACCGCCTCCACCACCATTCCATAAGGGGGATGGGTTGGACTGTGGCACAAAAGCTTCAGGCGCTTCGGTTCCAGTCCCGCGCCCCGCAGGGCGCACAGCAGGTCGGGCATACGTTCCGGCCGATAGCAAAGGGCAAAACGGCCCCCGTTTTTCAGCAGACGCCCCGCAGCAGCACAAAGCTGCTCCGGAGTGCAGTTCTCCATGCGGGCGGGACCTCCGTCTCCCCCGCTCCCCCGGGCAAAATAGGGGGGATTAGACACCACCAGGTCGAATTGTCCCGCCGGTAATCCGCTCCTCCGCAGGTCGGCAGCGACGATCTCCCCTGTCAGGCCGTTGGCTGCCAGGTTATCCCGGGCCGTCTGAGCGGCTAAAAGCTCCTGCTCCACCCCCCAAAGGGCCAGCTCCGCCTCCCTCCGGGCCAGCAGGAGCAGCAGCGCACCGCTGCCTGTGCCCAAATCGCACACCCGCCATCCCCGGCGCACTGTGGCAAAGCCCCCCAGGGCCAGGGTATCCGCTCCCAGAGGAAACACGCCATCGGGCCAGGTCAGAGTATACGGCCCCAGCTGCTCCCGGCCGCTCATTGCTGCTCCTTCAAAAGGCGGAGCAAATGCCGGGTGATCCGGGCGGTCAGCCCCCAGATGGCGTGGTTTTTCCAGGGAAACACCGATATCGTCTCTCCTCCGGGCATCCACTTATAATTGCGGGGGATGCCCACCACCTCATAGGGAAATCCCTGATCCATCTGCGGGATCAACTCATAGTGACATTCCATAGGGGGATGGGTCATCAAATAGTCCAGCGGCACCTGGAAGGTCTCCCCCACCTCTGCCGGGCTGGGACACATGCGGTCTACCGCCTGCTGGCTCACTTTTCCCAAAATAGGATACATGATAAACCCAGCCCGGTGGAATAAAAAGTCCAAGGGGCCCAGCAGCTGAATCTCCTCCGCCGGAATCGCCAGCTCCTCCCAGGTCTCCCGAAGGGCGCACTGCTCCGGGGTCTCGTCCCCCTCGATCTTTCCGCCGGGGAAGCAGACCTCCCCCGGCTGCCGCCGCAGCGTTCCGGCCCGCACCTCGTAGAGGACAGACAGACTTCCATCCTCCCCCTCTACCAGCGGCACCAACACCGCGTATCGCCCGGTGTTATCCATCAGCGTAGGCTGACCGTGCTCCAGCGTCTCATGGAGTTGTTCCAGATTTACTCTCATGCAAAATACCCCAAGTTAGCCGGCATAATAAAATAGGTCATAAAAATGCCGATCAGCGCACAGGTGAGAAAGGCCAGCTCCCGGGGCTTCCACCAAAACAGCAGCGAAAAACCGCCGCTGATGCCCAAATTGATGCCCAAGGCGGTAATCTTGGACAGGTACAGGGGCTCCTGCCCCTCCACCGTACCCATCATGGTCACCTGGTCGGGCAAGGTCAGCCAGCCGCCCGCCGCCCCAAAGAGGGCTGCCAGCAGCAGAAGATACAGGATCATGTTCCGGTTGCGCTGGGCGCTGTCCTTCAGACCGGAAAACAGCCCTCCGCCGCGCTGTGCCATAAAATCACTCCTTTTTCTTCCTCGGGAAATTTATAAAGGTACGCCTTGGGTTCTCCGCCCAAGGCGTACGCGATCGTTTTTTACATCTTCTCCGGTGCGGATACACCCAGCAGACCAAGGCCGTTAGCCAGCACGGCCCGAACGGAATCCGCCAGCTTCAGCCGGGCCCGCAGCACTGCGGGCTCCTCCCCCTTGATGCGGCAGGCGTTATAGAAGCGGTGAAAGTCCCCGGCCAGAGCAGCCAGATAGCGGTTGATGCGGCTGGGATCGTAATCCCGGGCGGCCAGGTGCAGCTCCTCGGGGTACTGGGCCAGGGCCTTCACCAGGGCCAGTTCCTCCGGCGCGGTAAAGGATGCGGCGTCCAGTGCCTCCGCAGTGGGCACAGTCTCCCCCTCTTCCGCCAGACGGGCGATCAGAGAGCAGATACGGGCGTGGGCATACTGTACGTAATAAACCGGGTTCTCGCTGTCCTCCCGCACGGCCAGATCCAGGTCAAAGTCCACAGGACTGCTGGCATTCCGGGAGTTGAAGAAGAAGCGGGCGGCGTCCACGCTCACCTCGTCCAGCAGGTCGTGGAGGGCAATGGCCTTGCCGGAGCGCTTGGACATACGCACGGGCTTGCCGTCCTGCATCAGGTTTACCAGCTGCATCAGCACAATGATCAGCCGGTGGGAGCCATCCAGGCCCAGGCCGTCCAGAGCGGCCTGGAGCCGGGCCACATGGCCGTGGTGGTCGGCCCCCCACACATTGATGACCTTATCAAAGCCCCGCTTTTCAAACTTGTTGCGGTGATAGGCGATGTCGGCGGCGAAGTAGGTATAGAAGCCGTTGGCCCGGCGCAGCACGTCGTCCTTCAGGTCCAGCTTGTCCACCTGCTCCTGGGTCTTTCCCTCGGCCATGAATTTCTGCTTCAGCAGGGCGGTGGTGTTCAGCCACAGGGCGCCGTCCTTCTCATAAGTCCAGCCCTTATCGGTGAGCATCTGAACCGTCTCAGCCACATAGCCGCTGGAGTGCAGCTCCGACTCGAAGAACCACTGGTCATACACAATGCCGTATTTCTTCAGGTCCTCCTGCATCTTGGGGATGTTCACCTTCAGGCCGTACTGGGCCATCTTGTCCAGGCGCTCCTCCTCGGGCAGGTCCTTCCAGCTGTCCCCGTGGGCATCATAAATGGCCCGGGCCAGCTCCTTGATATCCTCGCCGTGATAGCCCTCCTCGGGGAAGGGGAAGTTCTCCTCCCCCATGATCAGCTGCATATACCGGGCATTGATGGACACGGCGAACTTGTGAATCTGGTTGCCGGCGTCGTTCACATAGAATTCCTTCCAGGTGTCATAGCCGTCCCGGGCCAGAATGTTGGCCAGGGTGTCCCCCAGCACGCCACCCCGGGCGTTGCCCATGTGCATGGGGCCGGTGGGGTTGGCGGAGACAAACTCCACCATGACCTTCTGGCCCTTTCCGTCGTCCCCGGAGCCGTAAGCCGTCCCCTGAGCCTCTACGGCGGACAGCACATCGCCGTACCACTTGGGGCCCAGAGTAAAGTTCAGAAAACCGGGACCGGCGATCTCTACCTTGCTGAAGAAGCTGCCCTCCAGCTCCAGGTTATCCACAATAGTCTGGGCGATGACCCGGGGCGCCTTGTGCAGCGCCTTCGCCCCGGCCATGGCAAAGGAGGATGCATAGTCTCCATGGGCGGTATCCTTCGGAATCTCGATGGTGGCCTTGACCTCCGCCCCCTGGGGCAGCAGGCCCGCGGCGGCAGCCTTCTCATAGGCGGCCTGGGTCAGCTGGGCCACCTGCTGGCGGGCGGCCTGGATCATGTTGCTCATATTCTTCACACCTTATTTTTTCTCCCACAGTTCTGTTGTCTCTGAACCATACTCTGCGGGGATAATTTAATTCTTTACTGCTTCAGCCCGGTTCCCTGGGCCTCTTTCACGTTGATCTGAAAGATATTCCGCCCGGCCAGAGCATGATCTACCTCGATCGCGTAATCAATCTCAATATTGCCCCCTTGCGCATGGAGATCTGCCATCAGATGCCGGGTACTGATCCCGATCTCGATCGCGCCGTAGGGGGTGTTGTACATGGACATATGCCGGCGTCCCTCCTGGAACACCATCTGGGAGTTCACACCGCCCTCCCGCAGCAGAGTGACCTGTTCGTCCTCCACCTCAATGGTGGTGCGGGTCCCCTCCAGTCCGGTAAGCTCGCTCTCCTGATAGGTCAGGGTATAGCCACCCTCCCGCTCCTTCAAGTGGCCCTGGGTGACCAGCTCGATCACATCAGGGGCATTATGTTCATATTTCTGTGTCCCCTTAATGGAAATGATAACGTCTTTTTCCATAGTTGCCTCCTGTGAAATTTTCTGACAGGGCAATATATTATACCCCGCGGGAGCCGCGGTTGTAAAGGTCTGTCAGAATACAATTTCAGGCGAAATACATAAAATGGGTAGAAAAATTCCCTGAATTCATAAGAATTCAGGGAATTTGGTGGAGATAAGCGGGATCGAACCGCTGACCTCTTGAATGCCATTCAAGCGCTCTCCCAGCTGAGCTATACCCCCATATTTTCTTTTCTTTCGCTTGGCGCTCGGCGCTGTGTTCTGCACCGAACAAAACGTATCTTATCAGAAACCTTTCCATTTGTCAACAACTTTTTTCAAAAAAATCAAACTTCGCAAATGCTATCGTAAAACCCGAAGGATGAAACAGTCCTTCGGGCTTTATTTTTTCCCAGGAAAGGGGGTGCGCGTGATGGCCTGCAAGTACCTGGATTTCCAGGACCGAAAGAAAATCGCAAAGATGTACCAGGAGGAAGCCCGCGTGCTGGACATCGCCTACAAAATCGGATGCCACCCCGCAACGATCTATGAGGAGCTGCGGCGAGGCGACACGGGCAGGCTGGACAAGAACCAGCGCCCGGAGTATGACCCCCGCCTGGCTCAAAGGACGTTTCAAGAGGCAATCCGCCGCCGGGGCAACCGGCGGACCACCACGACCGCCGAGAGCGGCCAGTAAACCAAAGAGGAGGACAAGGACATGAAAATGAAGGACCTGGCCCTGGCACAGGTGCGCCGGGGCGAACGCTTCACCCTCGACGGCGTGGAGTTCGTGAAGCTGGAGGACGACCTGGACGCCGCCTTTGCGGTGGGCGCTGACACGCTGCCGGAGTGCTGCCAGTTCGAGGACGACGACGCCGAACGCGAGGACCACAACAATTTCGCGGGCAGTCTGCTTTCCAAGACCATGGAGCGCTGGCTGCGGGACAAGCACCCGGCCATCTTCTCCGCCGTGGTGGAGCGGCCCATCGACCTGACCACCATGGACGGCATGACGGACTACGGCAAGCCCCTGGCCGTCGTGCGGGCGCTGACCATCGACGAATACCGCAAGCACCGCAGCATCCTGCCGCTGACCTCCAAGCCCTATTGGCTGGCAACAGGCTGGACCACCAACAGCTCCCCGCTCTCGAATGGCTACCTCGCGTACAGCTTCAACTCCGACGGCGCCGTGGACAGCTTCGTCGTGTACAGCGCCTACTTCGCGCCGCGTCCCGCTTTGTATCTGAAATCCTCTATCCTTGTATCGGTTGAGACCGAGGACGAGGGCAAGGCGCTGGCCGATTACAGCGACACGGACCTTATCGACGAGCTGTACCGCCGCAGGAGAAGTACCTATGACCCGGACTGAACGGCGGAGGCGGCAGCAGCGCCGCCGCAGGGCTGCAATACAGAGAGCCGCCTGCCTGGCGCTGGCCCTTCTGACCGTGGCTGCGGTGTTCGCCTGGAGCGGGCGTCCGCAAGAGCCGGAGGCCCCGGAGACCACCGCGCCGGTGACGGTGACAACGCTCCCGGCGGAGACGCCCGCGCTGGAACCCATCACGCTGGAGTTTGAGGACCAGGAGGCCATCGACCCGATGGAGGCTTCCAAGGTGGCCCTGGCAAAGATGGTGTGGGGCGAGGCGCGGGGCTGCTCCACCACGGAACAGGCGGCCACGATCTGGTGCGTACTGAACCGCTACGACAGCGGGGACCGCTTCTGGGCCGACACGGTGGAGGGCATCACGACCCAACCCTGCCAGTTCTACGGCTACGACCCCGGCAACCCGGTGGACCCGGACATCCTGGCCCTGGTGGAGGATGTGCTGACCCGCTGGATGGCCGAGAAGGAGTGCGTGGGCAGCGTGGGCCGGGTGCTGCCGAAGGAGTACCTGTACTTCACCGGGGACGGCGTACACAACTACTTCACCACGGAATGGCAAGGCGGGCAGACCTGGGACTGGTCCCTGGAAAGCCCGTATGAGGAGGAATAGGCCACATGAAACTTTTAATTGGCGGAAGTCCCTGCACACATTGGAGCATTGCGCAGACGAAGAACCGCGAGACAGAGGCCAGCGGCACAGGCTGGGAACTGTTCTTGAATTACCGTATTGCACGGGATAAGTACCAGCCGGATTTTTTCCTGTACGAAAACAATAAAAGCATGTCGCCCGCTATCCGGGAGCAGATCACGGCGGAGCTGGGCGTGGAACCCGCACTTATCAATTCCGCGCTGGTATCGGCGCAGAACCGACAGCGCCTGTATTGGGTGGGCAGACGGAACCCGGACGGCACATACAGCCAGGTGGCGGTGGAGCAGCCGGAGGACAGGGGTATTCTGCTGCGGGATATTTTGGAAAGCGGCGTCTGCTGGAGGGAAAAGGCGTATACGCTGAAAGCCAACTACTTCAAATCCTCCGTAACCAACGCCATGGACGGCGGGCATTTCCCCTCGCCTATGGCGGCGGAGCCGATCATCGTAAATGGAATGGAAAGCGGAAAAGCACGAACCGTTGATGCGCACATGGGAAAGCTCGAAAGCAACCTTGTGCCGAGGATAAACAATCCGAACCCCGCAAAGCAACAATATGACTGCATAGCCGTGCCTGTACCGGAACCCGTAAACGAAACCGTGGGCGGTAAAGCCCAATGTCTGCGGGCTACCTACTACAAAGACGGTATCCGTAACATGGTTGGCAACACCATAGACCGCAAGACCTGTGTAGCGGAGCCGGTCAGAATCGGCACCATCGAGAGTAAGGCTAAGAACACAGACTTCGACAGCCAGCAATACCGTGTTTATTCCCCGGACGGCAAAAGCGTGACCCTTTGCGGACAGGGTGGCGGCGTAGGGGCAAAAACCGGACTTTATGCCGTGCCCGTTATCCCGGACGGGAAAGGGCAGTTTGCAATTAAGGTGGCAGGCGGAAAAGAAATCCCAGTTTACGAGGTTCGCGGCGGGCGTATCACCATCAAGGGCAAGGAGTACCCCATCAAACTGGCGGACGGATTTTACATCATTCGCAAGCTGACCGTGACGGAATGTAAACGCCTCCAGACTGTGCCGGACACATACGCCTTTCCCGTCAGCGACACCCAGGCGTATAAAATGCTGGGCAACGGCTGGACCGTGGACGTGATTGCCCACATTATGAGCCATTTTACCGGACTGACGGAGGAGCCGGTGGAAGTGCTTTCCATGTACGACGGTATGAGCTGCGGCCATATCGCGCTGGACAAACTGGGCGCGGAGATCACCGCCTACTATGCAACCGAGATCGACAAGTACGCCATCCAAACCACACAGCACAATTACCCGGACACCGTACAACTGGGCGACGCGTTTCAGGTGCGGGACGAGGAATGGAGTTTGTGAGAGGGGTGTCACATGAACCGACTACAAGAGCGGCGGATGGCGCTGGGCCTGACCCAGCCGCAGGTGTCCGCCAGACTGAAAGAAACGGAACCCAGGGCTGATGTGGGCATGGTAAGCCGGTATGAGAAGGGCGTATGCCTGCCGACGGCGGACCAGCTCAAGGCCCTGGAGGATGTCCTGGGAGCGTCCAGGACGGAACTCTACGACGCGGAGGACCTGGACCTGCTGGGGGCGCTGCCGACAGCAGAAAGCCGCAGCGAGGCCAGCGAGACGGAGACCGCGCCGCCCACAGCGCCCACCGGGCGCTTCCGCAAGTGTTACCGCATCAGCCGCGAGTTCGCGGCAAGCCTGCCGGACGACCTGCTCCAGGTGTGCGGGTATTCGTCCTGGCAAAGCTGGCATGACGCAGCCCTCAAGCGGCTGCTGGCAGAATACGCGGCAAGAAGCCGCAGTAAGAAAAAGGAGGACAAAACAGTATGAGCAAGGAAATGGAAATGACCCAGGAACGAGAGGCCAAAATCCTGGAGGGAGCAATCAAGACCTGGGGTGAGGAGGCGCAGAGTGTTGTCGCCATTGAGGAATTAAGCGAGCTGACCAAGGCCCTGACCAAGTGGCTGCGCCACTACCTCACCGGCCAGGGCGACTACGAGCAGATTGTGGCCGACATCCGGGAGGAAATGGCTGACGTGGGCATTATGCTCAACCAACTTTGCCTTATTTTCGGGGACCCCACGGAGGAAGAAGTTCTGAAACTGCTCCGGTTGGAACAGCGCATTGAGGCGGAGGCCGACCAGCCGTGACACCGCAGGTTATTATCTGCAAGGACCGGGCGGAATGGCTGGAGGCCCGCAAGGATGGGCTGGGGGCGTCTGACGCCGCCGCCCTCCTGGGCCTCTCCCCCTGGAAAACCAACGTACAGCTCTGGGAGGAGAAGTGCGGGCTGGTCATCCCGGAGGACATCGGAGACAAGCCCTATGTGCGCTACGGCAACGACGCGGAGCCGCTGCTGCGCTCCTTCTTCGCCCTGGACCACCCGGAATACCGGGTGAGCTTCACCCCCTACAAGATCATCAAACACCAGGACCTGCCCTTCATCACCTGCACCCCGGACGGGGAGCTGGAGGAAATCGCCACCGGGCGGCTGGGCGGCCTGGAGATCAAAACCACGGAAATCCTCTCCTCCACCGGCTGGACCCATTGGAAGGGGCGCATCCCCACGGAGTATTACGCCCAGGTGTGCCAGCAGATGCTTGCCGCCGGGTGGCAGTTTGTGGAACTGCTGGCCCAGATCAAATATACCACGGCGGAGGGCGAGGACCGGAAAGAGACCCGGCACTACAAAATCGAACGGGCGGATGCCGAGGACGACATCGCCATCATCCGGCGGGAGGCGGTCCCCTTCTGGCGCTGCGTGGAGCAGCGGCAGAAACCAAACCTCAAGCTCCCGCCTATCTGAACAGGAGGACAACATGAGCATGGAATTTGTGATGGGCAACAGCCTGGAGACTTTGCCCAAGACGATAGACTTCAACTTTGAGGAGCTGAAAGGCCAGCTTGCGGAGAGCCTGGCGCTGTACACCGGCCTGGTGGTAACAGAGGACGGCATCAAGGGTGCCAAGGAGGACCGCGCCAAGCTGAACAAGCTGCGGGAGGCCCTGGAGAACAAGCGCAAGGAGGTCAAGCGCGAGTGCATGGCCCCGTACACCGACTTCGAGGCCAAGGTGAAGGAGCTGGTGGGCCTTATTGACCAGCCCATCGCCGCCATCGACGCGCAGCTCAAGGAGTACGAGGAGAAGCGCCGGGCGGACAAGCGGGCCGCTATCCTGGGAATTTACGAGGAGACCGTGGGCGAGCTGCGGGCGCTGCTCCCCTTTGAGAAGCTGTGGCAGGACACCTGGTACAACACCAGCGTGACCATGAAGAAGGTCCGGGAGGCCATCGTCGCGGCGGAGGACAAGGCCGCGTCCGATCTGGAGGTCCTGGCTACCGTGGAGAGCGAGTTTGCCGAGGCCGTCAAGATCAAGTACCTGGAGCACCTGGACCTGAACGAGGCCCTGATGGAGCGCTCCCGCCTCCAGGAGCGGGCCAAGCGCCTGCGGGAATACGAGGCCCAGCGGGCCGCCCAGGCCGCCAACCTGGCAGAGGAGCAGCGCGAGGCAGAGGCGACGCGGGGCGCAGAGCAGACCCCGGACCCCGCTGCCAATGCGGCCCAGGCCGGAACCTGGGAACCCGGCGGCGGTGAGGCTGTTGAGGAGGCCATCTACCTGCTGCGCTTTGAGTGCCAGGTGACAAGGGACCAGGCGGCGGAGCTTTCCCGCTGGCTGAAAGAACGGAACATTTCGTATAGGAGGATTTAATCATGGCCGTGAACAATTCTTTGCAGAGCCGCAGCGGCGGCAAGCCCAAGTTCAGCGTGGCTATCCAGACGCCGATGTACCAGAAGCTCGTGAACGACACCCTGGGAGACCCGGACCGCGCCCGGCGCTTCGTGGCTGCCATCAGCTCCGCCGTGGCCGTAAACCCGTCCCTCCAGGAGTGCGACGCCGGGACGGTGCTGACCGCTGCCCTGCTGGGTGAGAGCCTGAACCTGTCCCCCTCCCCGCAGCTCGGCCAGTATTACATGGTCCCCTACAAGGACAAGAAGCGCGGCACCGTGGCCCAGTTCCAGCTCGGCTACAAGGGCTACATCCAGCTTGCGGAGCGCAGCGGCCAATACCTGGACATCGACGCGTTTCCCGTGGTGGAGGGCGAGTACAGAGGCCGGGACCGCTTCACCCGCCGCCCCATCCTGGAGTTCCTGGAGGACGACGGAGACCGGGAGAGCCGCCCTGTGGTGGGCTACTACGCCTACTTCGAGCTGAACAACGGCTTCCGCAAGGTGCTGTACTGGAGCAAGGACAAGATGCTGGCCCACGCGGACCGCTACTCCCAGGCGTTCCACCTGGAGGCCCGCGAGGCCCAGGACCCCCGGTACAGCCGCGTGTCCTACGCCGACTTCGTGGCGGGCAATTACCCCAAGGGCGACGAGTGGAAGTATTCCTCCTTCTGGTACAAGGATTTCGACGGGATGGCCTGCAAGACGATGCTGCGCCAGCTTATCAGCAAGTGGGGCATCATGTCCATTGACCTCCAGAAAGCCCTTGCAAGCGACGAGGCGGCCATTGGCACCGACGGGAGCAAGAATTACCTGGATGCACCCGAAAACGCGCCAGAGGCCCTTCCAGAGGCCAACCCGGAGACCGGGGAGGTCATTGAACCCAGCAGCAATACCGCGCCGGAGCTGCCCGACGGCATCTTCGAGGATGCAACGGGGCAGCAGGCGCTTGCGTAAGGAGGCATCCGTATGCCCAAGACCAACGAGAAAGACGCCTATTTCTTCTCCCACGACTGCAACGCCCGCAACGACCCCAAAATCCTGGCCCTCCGCTCCGTCTACGGGGCGGAGGGGTACGGGGTGTACTTCATGCTGGTGGAGATACTCCGAGAGCAGCCGGAGTACCGGCTGTCCGTGAACAAGTACATTTGGAATACGCTTGCTATGCAAATGCAGGTGGAAGCATCCCGTCTGGAGCAGATCATCACAGACTGCTGCACAGAGTTTGCAGAAAACGGCAGCACGCTCCTGGTGAACGACGGCGAATATCTTTACTCTGCTTCCCTTCTCCGGCGCATGGGAAAGGTGGACGACATCTCCAACCTCCGCCGGGAGGCAGCACAAAAACGCTGGAAAAATCAGCCTTGCAAGGCCGACGACGACGGCGGAGCATCCACCAGCAATGCAAATGCAGAGCAAACCGATGCAAATAAAAGAAAAGCAAAGCAGAGTAAAGAAAAGCAAAGCAGAGCAGAGGAAAAGAAAGCAAAAGAAACTATCTTTGCGGACTTCGCCTCCGGCGACGCCGACCTGCTTTCCGCTCTGCGAGGCTTTGAGCTGATGCGGAACAAGATCAAGAAGCCGATGACAGACCAGGCCAAGAAACGCCTGCTCACAGAGCTGGAGAAGCTGGCCCCCGGAGACCGGGACACCCAGATCGCCATTCTGCACCAGAGCGAGGACCGCTGCTGGGCTGGCGTGTTCGCCCTCAAGGACGACAGGCCCTACCAGCAGACCGCCAGAGGCGGCAGCCGTAAGCAGGCCAGCACGGGCGAGAAGATGGACGCCCTGCGAGACCTGCACGACGAGTTCAGCGGCCTATGACCAGGGCGGAAGTGACGGAAATCTTCGCGGTGCTGATGATGGCCTATCCCAACGCGGAGATGTTCAAGGCCCCGGACAAGGAAAGCCTCAAGGCCAAGCTGGCCCCGGCCATCACGCTCTGGACCACCTGCCTGCGGGACATCGACTTCTGGGCGGCCCAGCAGGCGGTCATCCGGGTGTGCCAGACCTGCAAATTCCCTCCGACAATCGCGGAGATGCGGGAGGCGGCGGAGGCCGTTCTGCACGAGGTCAGGTCGGAAATCAGCAACGCCTACCTGATGGCCCGCAGCGAGCTGCAACTGGCCCGGCTGGCTGGCCGGACGAAAGAGGAGGCGCTGGAGGGGATGCCCACCAGGACCCAGAAGGTCATCGAGGCCATGGGCGGCATCGACGCGTTCATGCCGCCGGACAAGAAATACTTCGAGATGGAACGCTTCGAGCGGACCTACGAGACGATGCTGCGGAAGAACCCCATCGGCCTGCCGGGCAGCACGGCAGGACAGCGACAGATCACGGAATGAGCAAGGGGGCGGACAAATGGCTGGCTACTCACACAAGACCTGGGCGTGCCCGTTCTTTCGCTGGGACGAGCGGCTGTGCGTCCGCTGCGAGGGCGGCTGCATGAGCTTCCCGGACCGGGAGGCTCTGGCCGAGTACGCGGACCGCTACTGCGCCAACCTCCAGGACTGGAAAAGCTGCACGGTGGCCGCCAACCTGCTGAAATACTACGAGAGGACGGAGTAACATGGAAAGAAACGTCGATAAGATCAAGCGCCTGGAGCACGAGCTGGGGCGCTACCAGAAGAAGGTCACGGACCAGGCAAGGGAAAACGACGAGCTGCGGAGGATGCTCCACCAGGCCAACGCCGGGAACCAGGAGACCCAGGCCCTTGTGGACGCGGTGCTCACCGCCGTGGTGCTGGAGCACGGGGAGCGGGCCATAGACCCGGATGCCCCGGAGACGGCCCTGGGCTGGCGGCTGGCCGTCCCGTTCTTCTCCGTCAAGGAGATGCGGGAGAAGTACGAGATACACGCCCGGCGCGGCGAGGACGGCAAGTACATCCTGGGCGTGATGGAGCGGAGGTCCGAAATATGAGCGTGCGCCGACAGACGGCCAACCGGCTGACCCTGTTTCGCACCTGCGGCACCTGCGGGAAGCAGATCGTGACCACGGCGGACACCCCCTGGGTGCGCCAGGTGGAGCGGGACGGCAAGCGGCAGGCCACGACGTACTTCTGCTCCGAGGGCTGCTTCGCTGCCAGCTATAAGCACATCGGCTGGTTTGACGGCAAGGCCGAGGAGCGCCGGAAGCTGAAAGACCGGAACCGGGACCCGGAGAAGGAGCGGGCACGGCACCGGGCATACCAGCAGGCCCACCGGGAGGAGCTGCGGGAAAAGGCCCGGCTGCGCCGCCTCACGAACCCCGGCCTGTCCGCCGCCGACAGCGCCTACGCCCGGCGCAAGCGCAAGCTGATAGCGGAGGAGGCGCAGGCAAATGCTGGATAAGACCCCGCTGGAGATGGCTCTGGAGCGGGAGGGCCAGATCGAATACTGCGACGAGTGCGAGTTTGTGCGCGTCGTGGACAACACAGTTTTCTGCGGCCTGTCCGGGAAGCTGCTGCACCCCATGATGTTTCTGCGGGGGCAGGGCTTCGGCCCGGCCCGCCGCTGCACCAAACGGAAGGAGGCACGAGAGATGGGACTGACCGCCGCAGACCTGCAACGCATGGGGCCGGAGGCCCAACGCCAGGTCATGGAGAAGCTGGGCATCGTGGGCAAGACCAAGGCCCCCAAGTACCACAACCAGCCGGACAGCCGGGGCAACCTCCGCTTCGACAGCAAGAAGGAGGCCCGCCGCTACGACGAGTTGATGCTGATGCTCAAGGCCGGGCAGATACGCAACCTGCGCCTCCAGCAGCAGTACACCCTCCAGGAAAGCTACATCACGGAGACCGGCGAGCGGGTCCGGGCCATCCACTATGTGGCAGACTTCGCCTACGAGCGCCCCACCGCGCCGGACAAGTACGGCACCGTGTTCTGGCTGCCGGTGGTGGAGGATGTCAAAAGCCGGGCCACCAAGACGGCCCAGTACGAGATGAAAAAGAAGCTCCTGCGGGAACGCTTCAATCTGACTATCACGGAGGTTTGATTATGGCAAAGAAAGGCACATTCCCTGCCAACGCTATGCGGCGCGGGGAGATTTACTGGGTAGATATACCGAACGCCATCGGCCACGAGCTGATGAAGGACCGGCCCGCCATCATCGTGAGCTGCGACGCTCTGAACGACAACAGCCCCGTGGTCCAGGTGGTCTACTGCTCCGCCTCCCCCAAGAAGGAGCTGCCGGAGCACATCACCATCCGCTCCACCGAACAGATCAGCACGGCCCTGTGCGAGAACGTGTACACCGTGGACAAGAGCCGCGTGGGACGCTATGTGGGACGCTGCACCAAGCGGGAGATGGAGCAGGTGGACCTCGGCCTCCTCTCCGGCCTGGGGCTGGCCCAGTACGGCCTTGCAAGCCCCCAGGAGGACGAGGAGGGGCCGGAGGCGGTACGCGGGGGCACCGAGGACGGCACGGCCTCCATGGCCCTGGTAATCGCCCAGACGGAGCGGGACACCTACAAGCGGATGTATGAGAGCCTGCTGGCCCGCATGACGATGGAACGGGAGGAAACGGCATGAAGCAGAATTGCGGGAGCTGCGCCTGGTACGAGGACTTCCAGGGCGTATGCTTCAACGGAGACAGCCCACGTTGCGCGGACTTCACGGAGCCGGACACCACCTGCCCGGCATGGGAGGGCAAGGCATGAAGCTGGGCGACAAGGTGATGCGCCTGCCGGAGACATTCACCGACAACGGCGAGGACAAGCGGAGCTTGAGGCGGCCTGTGGTGGGCCGCGTGGTGTACATCCACCCGAAGGGGCACTACCACACCGTGGAATTTGAACTGAACGGCGGCCACGTCCGGGAGAGCTTCAAGGGGGTGAGCGACTGATGACCGAACCGAAGGACCTTTGCGGCAGGTGCGCCGCGATGCTCCAGGAGGGCTACGACCTCAAACGCGTGGGCGGCGGTGTAGATCACAAAGTGACCTGCTCCCATTGTGGGCGGCGGCGCTACGGGGCCACCTACACGATAGAAAAGCACAGCAAAAGCAAAGCATAAGCATACCAGAGAGACCCTGGGCCTATGGCCTGGGGTCTCTTATCTTTTTCGTGAGGCCACGAAAATGGTCTCCCCCGCTCCAGGGAGAGAGGGAGAGGAAGGGGGGTATGGGGGGATGGTGAGGGTGAGAGGGTCCCCCCACACACGCGTGAACACCAGAATGAAAAAACATCCTCCCTTCGGGGCGAAAAAAGAAGCTGCCTTTGCTACGATGAAAGAGAAGCCAATTTTTCAGAAAGGCAGGCGGGAGCGAATGGCAAAAAGTAAATACGAGACCCATGTCCTCCCCAACCTGGATAAGATCATCAAGTGGGCCAAAGCCGGGGCCACGGCAAAGGAGATTGCTGCCAACCTCCATATCGCCTACTCTACCTTCCGCAAATACCTGGACGAGGGCCAGGAGGGGGACGAGCGCTACGCGGCACTTTCGGCTGCTTTCGCGCAGGCGTGCGAGGTGCCGGACGAGCAGGTGGAAAACGCCCTGTTCAAGAGCTGCCTGGGCTACAATGCCCAGATCGTGAAGCACTACAAGCTCAAGACCGTAGAATATGACCCGGAAACGGGCAAGCGCATCCGCGAGGTCGAGACCCTTGTGGAGGCCCGCGATGAAGTCCATGTAGCTGCCAATACAGCGGCGCAAATGTTCTGGCTGACCAACCGGAAGCCGGAGACGTGGAAGTACAAGCCGGAGGCCCAGGACGGCGACGAGGACGAGGGCAGCGGCGTGGTGCTCCTCTCCCCCGTGATGGACAACCCAGGCCCACCGACGGAGGGAGGCGCAAACGATGGCTAATGTCATCTGGACCCCGCAGCCGCGCCAGGCGGCCCTTATGGCCCGCTTTGAGGACGAGGCGCTGTACGGCGGTGCAGCGGGCGGCGGCAAATCGGACTGCGCCCTGGCCGAGGCCCTGCGCCAGGTGGAGATACCGCATTACCGTGGGCTTATCCTCCGCAAGACCTTCCCGCAGCTCACGGAGCTGATGGACCGCAGCACGGAGATTTACAGACGGGCCTACAAAAAGGCCAGGTTTAACGAGAGCAAGCACGTCTGGACCTTCCCCTCCGGGGCCAAGATTTTCTTCGGCTCTATGCAGTACACCAAGGACCGGACCAACTACCAGGGCAAGCGCTATGACTTCATCGACTTTGACGAGCTGACGCAATTTCTCTGGGAGGAGTACAGCTACCTGTTCTCCCGAAACCGCCCCAACGGGCCGGGGACCCGCTGCTACATCCGGGCGCAGGCCAACCCTGGCGGCGTGGGCCACGGCTGGGTGAAGGAGCGCTTCATCACGGCGGCCCAGCCCATGCAAACGATCTGGGAGCAGTTCAAGGTCCGCTTCCCTGACGGCCACGAGGAGACGCGCTGGAAGTCCCGCATCTTCGTTCCGTCCTCTGTGTTTGACAACAAGATACTGCTTGCCAACAACCCGGACTACCTCACCAGCCTGGCCTCCATGCCGGAGCAGGAGCGCAAGGCGCTGCTGTACGGCGACTGGGACACCTTCGCAGGCCAGGTATTCACGGAGTGGCGCAACGACAGCGACCACTACACGGACCGCATCAACACCCACGTCATCTCCCCCTTCAAGGTCCCGCAGGACTGGGCCATCTGGTGCGGCCTGGACTGGGGCTACTCCAGGCCCTTCTCCGTGGGCTGGTACGCCGTGGACCGGGACCGGCGGCTCTACCGCATCCGGGAGTATTACGGCTGCACCGGCACCCCCAACACCGGCGTGAAGATGGAACCGTCCGAGGTGGCGCGGGAGATACGGCGCATCGAGGCCGAGGACCCCAACCTCAAGGACCGGCGCATCAACCGCGTGGGAGACCCGGCCATCTGGGGCAGCGACGGCACGGAGAGCATCGGCGCTCTGATGGAGCGGCAGCGGGTGTACTTCGAGCGCGGAGACCACGCCCGCATCGACGGCAAGATGCAGGTGCATCACCGCCTCGCCTTTGACGAGGAGGGCATCCCCATGCTGTATGTGTTCAACACCTGCAAGCACTTCATCCGCACGGTCCCCAACCTGGTCTACGACGAGAAGAACGTGGAGGACATCAACACCGAGGGCGAGGACCACATCTACGACGAGCTGCGCTACGTCTGTATGAAGAACCCGATAGCACCCAGGCGGAACAAGCCCCCCGCCCTGGTGGTATATGACCCGCTGGACCTGGGGCAGGACCAGCAGTATGACCGTTACGATTTTTACAGGCGCTACTAAGGAGGACAGAACAATGGATGATTTGACAGGAAAGCAATTCGGAGAACTGACCGTGACCGCCGACCGCGTGACCGACAAGCACGGCAGGCGGTTATGGGTGTGCCGCTGCCGCTGCGGAGGAAGCACAGCGGCCCTTGCAAGCGATCTCACCCACGGGAAGGTAAAAAGCTGCGGCTGCCTGCGGAAGCAGGTCATGGCCGAGCGAATGAGAACCCACGGAGGATATGGCACGAGGCTGTACAACATCTGGAAGGGCATGAAAGAACGGTGCTTCAACGCCTCGTACCGCGACTACCCGCACTACGGCGGACGGGGTATCACCGTATGCAGCGAGTGGACGGCCAGCTTTGCGGCGTTTCGGGATTGGGCGCTGGGAAGCGGGTACGCTCCGAGCCTCACCATAGAGCGGCGAAATGTGAATGGAAACTATGACCCCGGCAACTGCACATGGATAACACTTGCACAGCAGCAGAAAAACAAAACGAACAGCAGGAGGTATTGATTTATGGCACTTTTCGGACGGAAGAACGAGCAGGACACGACCCTGGGCAAGCCCCCGATGGGCTGGGGCGTCCCCGGCGTGCAGAAGGACGAGAGCGTGGACCCGGAGATGGAGGCCATGCTGCTGACGGCCCCCGCCGGGCAGCGGCGCATCGGCAGAGCTGAGATCGCGGAGGCAATCAGCATCCTGACCCGCTACAAGCAGGGCAAGGCCAGCCTGGAGGAGCGCGTGGTCCAGGATGAGCTATGGTGGGAGCTGCGCCATTGGGAGGCCATCCGCAAGGGCAAGCAGCGCACGGACAACCCGGAGTACAGAGGGCCGGAGCCGTCCTCTGCCTGGCTGTTCAACAGCATTTTGAATAAGCACGCGGACGCCATGGACAACTACCCGGAGCCGGTGGTCCTCCCACGCGAGCGCAGCGACGAGGAGAGCGCCAAGGTGCTGTCCTCCGTGCTGCCGGTCATCCTGGAGTACAACGACTACGAGCAGACCTACTCCGACAACTGGTGGGAGAAGCTGAAACACGGCACGGCGGCCTACGGCGTGTTCTGGAACAGCGCCAAGGAGAACGGCCTGGGCGACGTGGACATCCGGGAGATCGACCTGCTCAAGCTGTTTTGGGAGCCGGGCGTGACCGACATCCAGAAGTCCCGCAACCTGTTCATCGTGGACCTGGTGGACGAGGACCTGCTGGAACAGCAGTACCCGGAGCACAAGGGCCATTTGAGCGGCGGGGCCGTGGACGTGAAGCAGTACATCTACGATGACACCATCGACACCAGCAACAAAAGCGTGGTGGTGGACTGGTACTACAAGACGACCTCAGCCAGCGGCAAGACGCTGCTGCACTATGCCAAGTTCGTGGGCGAGACCCTGCTGTTCGCCAGCGAGAACGACCCCAACTACCGGGACACGGGCTGGTACGACCACGGCCTCTACCCCGTCGTGCTGGATGTGATGTTCCCGGAAAAGGGCACGCCGGTGGGCTTCGGCTATGTCGCCATCTGCAAGGACCCGCAGCTCTACATCGACAAGCTGTCCTCCAACATCCTGGAAAACAGCATGATGACCACCAAGAAGCGCTTCTTCGTCAGCGACAGCACGGGCATCAACGAGGAGGAGTTCCTGGACTGGAGCAAGCCCCTGGTCCACGTCCAGGGCGAGCTTGACGACAGGCGCATCAAGGAGATCGTCACCAACCCGCTGGACGACATCTATGTGACCGTGGCGCAAATGAAAATCGAGGAGATGAAGGACACGGCGGCCAACCGCGACGTGAACAGCGGCAGCGCCGGGTCCGGCGTCACCGCCGCCGCCGCCATCGCCGCCCTCCAGGAGGCGGGCAACAAGGCCAGCCGGGACATGATCGCGGCCAGCTACCGCACCCACGTCAAAATCAATTCGATGTGCATTGAGCTTATCCGGCAGTTCTACGACGAGACCCGCTCGTTCCGCATCACGGGCCAGATGCCTGGCAGCTACCAGTTCATCGACATGAACAACGCGGGCATCAAGGAGCAGGAAGTGGGCCAGACCTCCGATGGCCTCCCCCTCTACCGCAAGCCCATCTTCGACCTGAAAATCAAGGCCCAGAAGAAAAACCCCTTCTCCCGCATGGAGCAGAACGAGCGGGCCAAGGAGCTGTACGGACTGGGCTTCTTCAACCCGGAGCGGGCGCAGGAGGCGCTGGGCGCTCTGGAAATGATGGAGTTTGAGGGCATCGACAAGGTGAAGGAGCAGGTGCAGAACGGCCAGACCCTTCTCAACATCTGCCAGCAGATGTCCCAGCAGCTCGACCAGATGGCCCTTATCATCCAGACCCTCACGGGCAAGGACATGGGCATCGGAGCAGCGCAGCCTACCGGCGGCCAGCAAGGCCAGGCGGCAGGCCCCGTGCCCTCCAGCGAGAAGGACAGCCTTGCAAGCGGCATCATGGAGGCCCAGCATCCCATGACCGGCTACGGGGAGCGGCTGGCAAAGCGCAGCACCCCCAGCATGGGCAACGAATAACGGGAGGCGACGTGTTATGACCCAGGTTTATGCCGAACGGGACGGCCAGCGCTGCATCCTCTCTGCCCAAGGCCACGCCACCGGCAGCGTGGAGGCGTGCGCGGCGGTGTCCGGCATCCTTTACGCCCTGGCCGGATATGTGACCAACGCCATGCGGGAGCGCTATGTGGAGGTTTACACCTGGCGGATGGAGAGCGGCGATGTGCAGCTCGACTTCAACGGGGACGACGGCACGGCGGCGGCCTTTGAGATGGCTGTTATCGGCCTTGCCCAGGTGGCCCAGGCCCACCCGGAGCAGGTCCAGATGGAGCGCTGGGAAGAAAAATAAAAATTTTTCCGAGTTCGGGGCGAAAAGCGGAAAAGCATTTGATACGCTTATACTGTCCTCCTGCTTCACACCATGCGGGGCGGCGGTCACGGTGGGGACCGGGCCGCTGCCCTGGTGAAGTCAGGGACCGATGCACGGGGGCGATACACCCGCGACGAAAAAGGAGGCAATCCTATGAACTTCAAGCATTTGCTGGACATCCGGCTGGACCTGTTCGACGGCGGCGGTGCCGCAGGCGGAGCGGGCGCAGGGGCGGCGGCCTCTGGTGACGGAGCGTCCGGCGCACAGGGCGAGACCCAGGCATCCCCCGCTTCCACCCGGCGGGGAAAATCGGGCGAATATCAGAACGTCATCTTCGGGAAGCAGGCCAAACCGGCGGAGGCTGGCGAGGGCGGAGACCCGGAGGGACAGAAGCAGTCCTCCGACGCCGGGAGCGACACCAAACCGGACGCGAGCACCACGTCCAATACTCTGGAGGCCAGACGCAAGGCTTTCCAGGACCTTGTGAACGGTGAGTACAAGGACATCTACACCGAGGAGACCCAGCGCATCATCGACCGGCGCTTCCGGGAGACCAGAAACCTGGAGCAGCAGGTGGGCCAGTATCAGCCTGTCATTGATATGCTGATGCAGCGCTACCAGATCGGCGACGGCGACATGGGCAAGCTGTCCCAGGCCATCGAAAACGATGACGCATACTGGTCCGAGGCCGCCGAGGAGGCGGGGATGTCCGTTGAGCAGTACAAGCAGTTCCAGAAGCTCCAGCGGGAGAACGAGGCGCTTTTGCGCCAGCAGCGCCAGCGGCAGAACGACCAGCGGGCGCAGCAGCAGCTCCAGCAGTGGTACGGCGAGGCCGAACAGGTCAAGAGCCTGTACCCCAGCTTCGACCTCAACGCGGAGGTCAAGAACCCCCAGTTCCTCTCCATGCTCCGGGCGGGCGTTCCCGTCCAGCACGCTTATGAAGTGGTCCACATGGACCAGATCAAGGCGGGCGTGGCCGCTATGCAGGCCAAGGCCACGGAGAAGCAGGTGGTGGACGGCATCCGCGCCAAGGGCGCAAGGCCCCAGGAAAACGGCACGACCTCCCAGGGTGCATTTATCGTGAAGGATGACGTTTCCAAGCTGTCCAAGAGGGACCGCGCGGAGATCATCCGCAGAGCTGCACGGGGAGAGCACATCGAGTTTTAAGCCTCTCCCCAGAAGGGAGATTTTAACATGAACACCAACCGCAACTTCATTCTGCTGCCCGTCATGCTGAACCTGTTTGATGCAGTCATCAACAAGACGACCAGCAGCACCTCCGGGAACGACCTTTCCGGCGAGATGAAAACCTTCTACTCCGACTATCTCATTGATATGGCGGAGCCGCTGCTGGTCCATGACCAGTTCGGACAGAAGCACCCCATCCCCAAGAACGGCGGTAAGACCATCGAGTTCCGCAAGTATGACCCCCTGCCCAAGGCCACCACGGCCCTGACCGAAGGTGTGACCCCGGAGGGCCAGAAGCTCAACATGGGCGTCATCACCGCGACTGTGGCGCAGTACGGCGGCTTCATCGAGCTGTCTGATATGCTGCTGCTTTCCGCCATCGACAACAACCTGGTACAGGCCACCAAGCTGCTGGGCAGCCAGGCGGGCCGTACCCTGGACACCATCACCCGCGAGGTCCTGAACGGCGGCACCAACGTGCAGTACGCCGAGGGCCAGGTGGACAGCCGCGCCAACCTGTGCGGCGGCAGCACCACCGACAGCCAGAACCACTACCTGACTGTGGACGCCGTGCGCCGCGCTGTCCGTTACCTCAAGGTGATGAACGCGCCCAAGATCAACGGCTACTACGCGGGCATCATCCACCCGGATTGCTCCTACGACCTGATGTCCGACCCCAAGTGGGTGAACGTCAAGACCTACTCCGACCCCGACGGCATCTACGAGGGCGAGATCGGACGCATCGAGGGCGTCCGCTTCGTGGAGACCAGCGAGGCCAAGGTCTGGACCCACGCGGGCAAGGACTACGAGACCGGCACCACCAGCCAGGGCGTGACCACCCCCAAGGCATCCGCCCGCGACGTGTACTCCACCCTCATTCTGGGTGCGGACGCTTACGGCGTGACCGAGATCACCGGCGGCGGCCTCCAGCACATCGTGAAGCAGCTCGGCTCTGCCGGTACTGCCGACCCCCTGGACCAGCGCGCCACCGCAGGTTGGAAAGCCACCAAGGTGGCCGAGCGCCTGGTGGAGGCTTACATGGTCCGCATCGAGACCTGCTCCACCTTCAACAGCTAATCACCGGGGCCGCCTGCTTTACGGCGGGCGGCCCCACATTCTGACCAACAGGAGGTATTTTTCATGGCTGCCAAGAAAGAAGCCGCTGCCAATGAGCAGCAGGCCACCACGCAGGCTACCCCCGCCGCCGAGGCGGAGGACATCATCGCCAAGGCCAAGGCGGAAGCCGCTGCCATCGTGGCAGAGGCCCAGGCCAAAGCCAAGGAGACCCTGGAGGCGGCAAAAGAAGCCACCCCCGCCGCGCCCAAGCCGAACGACCTTGTGCCCATCCGTCTGTTCAAGGACAACGACAAGTACAAGGATGACGTTTTCGTGGCCGTCAATGGCCGCAGCTTCCAGATCAAGCGCGGCGAGACCGTGCAGGTGCCCGCCTATGTGGCGGAGGTCCTGGAGCAGAGCATGGCCCAGGACAACGCCACCGCGAACCTCATTGAGCGCGAGAGCAGCGCCTACGCTGCCGAGGCCAAGGCCCGCAACATCTAACTGAACAGGCACACCGCGAGACCCTAAAAGCGGCTGCGACACGGCGCGGCGAGGTATGGAGGGACCGACCCTTCCGCCCCGCCGCGCCTTTTATCATACAGAAAGGAGGTAGACCCCCTATGGACAGGACCATCAATGTGACCGTGACCGGCGAATTTGTCCGCAAGGACAGCAAAAACGCGGGCGTGCAGGGCGAGGCCAATGTGACCGGCCTGCACATCGTTATGAGCGATGACTGGGAGGCGTTCTCCAAGCGCATCATCTGGCGCAATGCCCTGGGCGAAAGCCCCGTGGCGGTGCTGCTGTACAACAGCGTGGAGGACCTGGTGGCAAAGAAGGACCCGCTGACCTTCGACACGGCCATTCCGGCGGAGCCGCTGGCCCTGGAGGGCTGGTGCAGCTTTACCATTGAGGGCTTCCGGGAGAGCGACCCCACCGCCGTTGCCATCACGGTGACGGACCATCTGCTGGTGAAGCCGAACGACGCCTACACCACGCCGAAAGAGCCGACGCCCACCCAGGCGCAGCAACTCCAGACCCAGATCGACGGCATTGTACCCCAGGTGAGCACCCTGGTGGGAAACGCCATCGAGGCGCTGGAGCAGGCCGAGGAGGCCGTGAAGGTGTGGGAAGCCTATGACAGCGCAAAGACCTATCTGCCCCTCCAGAAGGTGAGCAGGCTGGGCAGCTCCTACATCTGCAAGGCAGCGTGCAAGGGCGTGGCCCCGGAGCTGGACGTGGCCGGAGGCGTGGAGGGTGCCCACTGGCTGCTTATCGCCTCCAAGGGCGACCAGGGAGAACAGGGCGCAGAGGGGCCCCAGGGCAAGACCGGCAAGCAGGGCATCCAGGGCGAGCGCGGACTGACCGGCGAGCGCGGCGTCCAGGGCATCCAAGGCATCCAGGGACCCCAGGGCGTTCAAGGCGCTGCTGGCCCGGTTGGACCCACGGGACCGGAAGGACCCCAGGGCGTGCAGGGGCCGCAAGGACCGCGCGGCATCGACGGCGTGGCCGTGCAGACGGCTGGCATGGTCAATTTCAGCGTGACCGACGAGGGGCATCTGCTGTGTACCTACATCGGCAACGAGGCCCCGGACTATTACATCAACGATGCAGGGCATCTATGCCTAAACATCTGACGGAAGGAGGAACCATCTATGCCTACCATTGATCTGGGCAAGGTTGTGGGTCCGCAGGGACCCCAGGGCGTGCAGGGCGCAAGAGGCCCGCAGGGCGCGACCGGCGCTCAAGGCCCGAAGGGAGAGCAGGGCATCCAGGGACCCCAGGGCGAGACCGGGGCCAAGGGCGCGACCGGCGCGACCGGCGCACAGGGACCCGCCGGTGCCGACGGCTCTACCCCTAACATCCAGGTGGGGACGACCACCACGCTGGCCGCCGGAAGTGCGGCCACGGTGAAGCGGCGGGCCGGAAGCCCGGACGCTGCCCCCATCTTCGACTTCGGCATCCCCAAGGGCGCGGACGCTGTAAACCCCGGCGACATGACCAAGGCGGTCTATGACCCCAAGGGCAAAGCCCAGGACATTTTTGCCTATGCAGACCAGAAAATGCCCAAGACGGGCGGCGCGTTCACCGGCGGCGTGTCCGGCGTGTCGCCCACCAGCGGCAGCACCAAGGGCTTCCGCAACATCTACTTCGGCAGCGGCGCTCCCGCCTCCAGCCTGGGGGCCAACGGCGACGTTTACATCAACATCGGATAAGAGGAGGACACGAACATGATTAAAGCAGGCAATCACACCATCAGCGACAAGGGCTTCACGGTGGTGACGGAGAACATCGGCGGGGTCCCCCGCCAGGCCGTGGTGGCAGAGCTGCCCGGCGGCATCAGCGACGAGGCCCTGGCCGCGTTCTGCGCCGGTCCCATCGAGGTGCTGGCCGAGGACGGCAGCACCACCGCGACCTACACCGGCCCCTTCCGCGTGGTCTCCCACGGGCTGAAACTGACCCGCACCAGCGAGGACAGCGACGTGGCCGCCCTGACGGCCCAGGTGGCGGAGCTGGAGGCCAAGCTGTCCCACGAGAAGAGCGAGAAGGAAAGCACCCAGAGCGCCCTTGCACGCCTCAACGAACAGCTTGCCACCCTCAAGATGACCCTGGAGGCCAACAGCGCGGACAAGGCCGTGGTTGATGAAGCTCCCGTGGAGGCCATGGATGCAGCGGGCAGCGTGTAAGGACTGGGCGGAGGCTTCCTGCCTGATCTCCAACCTCCTGGCGGAGCTGGAGCAGCCCTGCCGGATATGCCGGGAGGACAGCCTGGTGCTGACCGGGCGCTCCCCCACCGGCGAGACCGTGACCATCCGGCTGGGACCGGACCTGGTGCTGGAGGCAGAGGGCTGCGACGAGCTGCTGGATGCAGCACGAAAGCGAGGGTGCCCCGATGGCTGACAGACAGACCGATGACTTCAAGCTGGGCAACAAGGCGGCTGATATGTGGCTTTACACGGCAGACGCCTGCGCCAATGAGAAGGTCATCCCCAAGAAATACCGCTACACCACCGGAACGGCCCTGATGAACAGTGCAGAGGCCATCTGCTCGTGCATTGAGGGCGCAAACCTCATTGACCTGCGGGAGAGACCGGCGGAGCGGCTGGCGATGCAGCGGGAGGCCCTTTGCGCGTGCAAGAAGCTGGAGCGGAAGATACTGCGGATGGCAGAAAGCAAGCAATACCCCGGCGTGAGCGGCCAAAAGGCCGCGACCTGGAGCAAGGCGGTGATGACGGTGCGCTATATGTGCGCCGCCTGGTACGAGAAGGACCGGAGCAGCGCTGCCCAGGCGAGAGAGGATGTTCGGCGGCGATAGCTGCCTTTCATTGGGGTATAGCCTGTTCGCGCCGTCAACTGGGGCCTGCGCTCCCCGAACTCGAATGACAACAACGCGTACAACATCAACACCGACGGCACCGTGAACAACAACAACGTGTACAACGCCAACTTCGCGCCGCGTCCCGCTCTGATGGAATTACCGTGTACAAGTAGCCCTTGCGGCGAAAGCAGAGGCCCATCATCAAAGGAGGCTATATCCCGTCGTCCGTGGACATGAACACGGGGGATAAACACATGGCACCGACGCTGCCAGGCTCGCTACCGGGGAAAGCCCCGGACACCTCCGGCGGAGGGAGATACTGGCCGCTATCAGCGATGCCGGACCTGCGCTCCACCATCCGAAAACCAAGCAAGGATGTGTGATATGACCTATCAGGAACTATGCTCCTTTGACACCCTATGGACGGCCTACCACCGGGCCAGACGGTGCAAGAGGGGCAAAAAGAGTACGGCACCCTTTGAGTACAGCGCAATCGAGGAGCTGCTGATACTCTCAAAATCGCTTTTGCAAGGGACGCACCAGCCGGACCCGCTGGACGCGTTCTATATCTACGAACCCAAGAAGCGGCTTATCCAGGCCCCGACGTTCCGGGACAAGGTGGTGCAGCACGCGCTCACGGATTACATCGTCTACGACGAGCTGGCCCGGAGCTTCACGCTGAACACCTACGCGGCCCAGTACGGCAAGGGGACCCACTACGGGCTGGAGATGCTGAAACGGCACATGAGGACCTATTTCCTGCGGCGGAAGGGCGCGGACGAGGTGGCACACAAGGCCGCCGGTCTGCCCCACCGGCCCATGGAGGAATGGGACTACGCCGAGGGCTGGGTCATCAAGGGCGACATCCGCCACTTCTTCCAGAGCATCGACCACCGGCGGCTGAAAGACGCGCTGGCACCCAGGTTCCCGGACCCGGACCTGCGGGCGCTGATGTGGCGATACATCGACGCCGTGGACGAGGGCCTGGCCCTGGGACACCAGACGAGCCACATCTACGCGGTGTTCTACGTCAGCTCCTTCATGCACTATGTGGGCGAGAAGCTGCACCTGCCGCTGGCGGGGATGTATATGGACGACTGGTATGTGATCTGCCCGGATAAGGCGACAGCGGTTGAGGCTCTGCGCCTTGCAAGGCTTGAATTTGCCAAGCTGGGCCTGGAGCTGAACGGCAAGACCAACATCTTCCCCTTGCAAAACGGCATCGACTTCTGCGGCTTCCACACCTATCTGACCCGGACGGGCAAGGTGGTCTCCAAGCTGCGCTACTCCTCCATCAAGCGGATGAAACGACGCATCCGGCTGTGGGAGAAGCAGTACGCGGCGGGCGAGGTATCGCGGGAGAAAATCATGGAGAGCTTTACCGCCTGGGAGGCACACGCCAAACACGGCGATACCAAGCAGCTCCGCAGAGAAATGCGGACCAGGCTGTTGGCGGCCCTGGACCGCGCAGAAACGGCCAGGCGGGCGGCGGGCATCCCCGCTGCCCGGCCCGGCCCCGACGAAAGGAGAACAAAACGATATGGGACAGTTACTTTCCAATCTGGCAAACGGCAGCCTGGTGAAGCTGGCGGAAAACAGCAAGCCCACCAAGTTCATCAAGCTGGACAATGACCACTACGGCACCGGCACGGGCGTGACCCTTATCCGCAAGGATGCTTTCAGTGAGATTGCATGGAACGCCTCCGACAGCAACGGCTACAAAAACCGTTACTTCGGCTGCACCCTGGACAACTTCTGTGACGGCATCTGGCCGCTGAAACTGGACGAGAAAATCCGGGAGTGCCTGGTCCCCGTCCCCATTGTGGTGGCGGAAGGCAACCAGGTGGCGACGCTGCACACGATCTACCGCAAGGGCTTTGCCATCTCCTGCACGGAGGCGGGCGTGAGCGGCTGGCAGACGGAGGGCAAGGCGTTCAGCTATTTCTCCGACAACGCAAAGCGCATCGCCTATCTGGACGAGACGGCGACCGCCGTCCTCTGGGGCCTGCGCTCCCCGTACTCGAATGTCAGCAGCGCGTACCGCATCGTCACCGGCGGCACCGTGGGCTTCGACTACGTGTGCAGCGCCGGCTTCGCGCCGCGTCCCGCTTTTAATCTTAAATCTTCTATCGTTGTATCTGACAGCACAGACAGCGATGGATGCTACACGGTTGAGAGCGTGCCGGGCAACGACGGCGGGCTGTATGTGAAGAACAACGGCCTGTGGGTCCGCGCGGTGTAAGAGAAGCACCCAGAAAGCCGGGCGGCGGCGTGCCGCTGCCCGGCAAATTCTATGAGAGGAGGCGGCGGTATGCCGAGCATCAATGAAGTTATCGAACGGGTGAACCGGGCGAGGCCGGACGCCATCGACGACGAGACCAAGGCGGCGTGGCTGTTGGAGCTGGACGGACAGCTCTACCGGGAGACCATCCTGCGGCACCAGCTCACGAGCGGGCGCGGGGCCAAGGGACCCGTCGCCGTCTGTCCCACCTGCGGCGGGACGGAGATCACCTATGACCGGGTGATGGACAGCAGCCTGTGTCCGGCGTGCGGCTGGACCGACCTGCCGGACTACCCCAAGGCGTTCCCGGAGGACGGGGACAAGCCCCTGCTGGTGGAGGCCCCCTACGACGGGCTGTACGACCTGTACCTTATGAGCAAGGCGGACTTCTACAACCGGGAGGCCGACAACTACAACAATTCCGCCCTGGCGTACAACGCAGCGCTGGACGAATGGCGGAAACAGTATCACCGCAGGCACCTGCCCATCGGCGGCGGGGGCTTGACGGGTCTATTTTAGAAGGAGGGGCGAGATGAACCTGCCATACCTGACGGCGGCGACCGGCAAAAACCGCAAGCAAATCATCACCTTTGCCGGGCTGAACTACGGCCAGGGGGCCGGGGACGGCGAACTGGCAGAGAGCTGGGGCCTCTCCTCCGCCCGCTTCCCGTGCCTCAGTCAGCGGGACGGGCGCAAAACCGCCGGGACCTACACCAGCCCCACGGGGCTGTATGCACGGGGGAAGCTGTGCGTGGTGGACGGGACCGACTTTCTCTATGACGGCAGGGTGGTGGGCCATGTGACTGCGGGCGAAAAGCAGTTTGCCACCATCAACACCAAAATCGTCATTTTCCCCGATAAGGTCTACTACGACACGGAGGCAGAGAAGTTTGGGATGCTGGCGGCGGAATACCCCGGCTTCCCCGGCGACGTGACCTTCACGGCCAACACCCTGACCGTGCCGGAGCAGAGCTACATCGACCAGGCGGCGGAAAACGCAGAGACCAAGGGCAGCGTGGCCGCCGACACATCCATCACCGCCTACACCGGGGCCAGCGTGAACAAGACCACGGGAGCGCTGACTATGAGCGGCGGGACCGCAGGGACCCCGGACAAGCTCAAGGCGGGCGATTACATTCAATACGACTGCGACAGCTCCAAGGAGTACATGGTGGTACAGAGCAGCGCAAAGCAGAGCGACGGGACCTACCAGATCACCTATCTGCTGCACACGGCGGCGCTGCACAAATACCCAGGCTTCGACGAGCTTTTCAAGGCCGGAGACGCAATCGAAATCTCCGGCTGTACGACCTGCGCCGCGAACAATGGCAGCCACATCATCCGCTCCCTGGAGGCGCGGAAGCTGACCTTCACCAAGGACATCTTCACCAAGACCGGCGTGGAGGCCGGGACGGTGATGCTGGAGCGGAAGGTGCCGGACCTGACGTGCATCTGCGAGTGCGATAACCGCATCTGGGGCGCGGAGGGCAAGACCATCTACGCCAGCGCCCTGGGCGACCCGACCAACTTCTACGTCTACGACGGGGTGTCCACGGACAGCTACGCCGTGGCCGTGGGCACGGAGGGCGAGTTCACCGGGTGCATCGCCTACTCCAGCACGGTGCTGTTCTGGAAAGAGAATTGCCTGCACAAGGTCCTGGGAAGCTATCCGGCGCAGTATGAAATCTACACCTACACGGTGCCCGGCATCCAGAAGGGCAGCGAGAAGTCCCTGGCCGTCATCAACGAGACGCTGTTCTACAAGGGCCGCAACGGCGTGTACGCCTACTCCGGCGGGACCCCGGAGCTGCTGACGGAGAACTTCGGGACCCGGCGCTTCTTCGACGCGGTGGGCGGCACGGACGGCGAGCGCTACTACATCTCCATGCGGACGGAGAAGGGCGACTGGGAGCTGTACGTCTTTGATACGCTGCGGGCCATCTGGCTGCGGGAGGACGCGACCCACGCGCTGGACTGGGCCTATCTGGACGGGACGCTCTACTTCCTGGACGGGGCCACGGGCAAGCTGATGACCACCGGGCAGGACTACTCCGAGGAGGGCCTGGTGAACTGGAGCGCAACTCTGTGCCAGATGGACGAGACGAGCCACGGGCGTAAGTGCTACTCCAAGCTGTACCTGCGGGCGGACCTGGAGGCCGGGGCCTGGCTCAAGGTGGAGATCAGCACGGACGGCAAACCCTTCCGGCAGGTGTTCTCCACCCACAACGAGCGGGCCAAGACCCTGCAAATCCCCATCCTGCCGGTGCGGTGCGACAACTTCCGCATCCGGCTGTCCGGCAAGGGCGGATGCCTGGTCAAGAGCATCATCCGGGAGTTCGCCCTGGGCAGCGAATATTAAGGAGGTGACAGGGCATGGCAACCACCCTCCCCGGCTCCCCTCCTTCGTTTGACCGCAACGACGTGAACGGGACCGTAAAATCTCTGTGCAACTACACCAGAAACCTGCAAGAAAATCTGGACTTCATGCTGGGGCAGCTTCAAAAGAGCATGACCGCCATACAGACCAGCGTGGAGGGGCTGAACAGCAAGGTCTCCAGCCTGCAAACCGCCCTCTCCGGGGTGCAGCAGAGCGTGAGCACACTGGGCAGCGAGTACAACAAGCTGGCAGCCCGCGTGACGGCGCTGGAGCAGAAAACCAACTGAAAGAGGAGGTAATCCGACATGGCAAAACCCGATATGTCCAGGAACAAAGACCTGGCGGGCAAGACCGTCTCCAAGGGCGGCTACAACATCAGCTATAACGAGAACGGCTATGCAACCAGCGCCATCAAGACCGGAAGCAAGACCGGCAAGGCCGCCGCGCCCAGCGCCGACACGGTGGGCGGCGGCGGCAGCGACCGGGGCAGCTACGGCGGCAGCGTATATGACCAGGAGCATTTTTCCAATGACGAGCTGCGGAGCGCGGCGGAGGTCCGGGCGGCAGCGGCGGCAGGCAAAACGACCTGGGCAGACGCCCACGACTATGTGGAGCGCATCCGCAGCAACTACGGCTATTCCGGCGACAGCGACGGCAGCCGCTACATTCCCCTGGAGATGGGCGGCGGCGGACGAGGAAACGGAGGCGGCGGTTTCTCCTACGAGGCGGCCCCCACCTACACCAGCCGCTACCAGAACCAGATCGACGACCTAACCCGCCAAATCCTTAACCGGGAGGCGTTCAGCTACGACCCGGAGAAGGACCCAACCTATCAGCAGTACAAGGAGAGCTACACGCGCAGCGGCGAGCGGGCGATGCAGGACACCCTGGGGCAGGTCAGCGCCCGCACGGGCGGCCTTGCAAGCAGCTATGCGGGCAGCGCAGCGCAGCAGACCTATGACAACTACATGGGGGCGCTTGCCGATAAAATCCCGGAGTTGAAACAGCTTGCCTACTCCATGTACCAGGACGAGGGCAACACCCAGAGGGCAAACCTGGAGATGCTGGTGGCTTTGGAACAGGGCGACTACGCCAAGTACGCCGACCTCCTGGCACAGTACAACACGGACCGGAGCTTCGACTACGGCGTGCATCGGGACAATATCAGCGACGAGCGCTACAACAACGAGTGGAACTATTCCGTGGGCCGGGACCAGATCGCGGACAAGCGCTACGAGGACGAGACCGCCTACAACCGGGAGACCTACAAGGACGAGACGGAGTACAACCGGGCGCTGGCAAAGGCCCAGACCCTCGCGGCGGGCGGCGACTTCTCCGGCTACAAGGCCCTGGGGTACACGGACCAGGAGATCGCGGGCCTCAAGAGCGCATACAACAAGGCGCAGGCATCCGTTCGCTCCGGCGGTGGGTCCTCCAGAGGCGGCAGCTCCGGTGGAAGCAAGAGAGGCGGCTCAAGCGCCAGCGAGGACGTGTACGCAGGAATGTACAAGGCGGGCATCCGCAGCGAGGGCGACGCATACGCCTGGCTGCTCTCCGCCGGGTACAACACCACCCAGGCCGGAAAGCTGGCCGGGTATTACGCCGACTGGATGAAGAACCAGAGCGGCAAGGGCAGCGGCAGCGACGCCCAGATCGGCAACCGGCACGGGGATAGCTGGATTTATATTCCCGGCCATGGCCGCTTCACCTACGACGAGGTGGAGAACTACGTCAACAGCGGAAAGGTCATCGAGACCTACGACAGCGCGACCAACACCTACACCTACAAGTGGAACGGCAATAAGAAGTAAGGAGGCGGCCCTATGGCAAGCGCAAGCGATTTTTTGAAGAAGCGGACGGCGGCGCGGCAGCAGGCCGAGAGCATCCAGAGCAGCGATAAGACCCCTCTGGGCAAGAATGATGACGGCACCGTAACGCGGGCGAGCAACTTTCTGCGGAACAAAGCCGCAGAACGCCGGGCCGTCATCGACCAGCAGTACGGCAAGGATGCCTACGGCGGCAGCGGCAGATACGAGGCGGACAAGGCCCAGGGCTTCAATTCCTGGCTGGAGAGCGTGAACGGCCTCTCCAGCCAGTTGGGCAGCGACTACCAGAGCCGGGACGGCAAATTCCAGAGTGCCGCAGACTTTGGGAAGTACCGGGATGACAACGACGCCCGCATCAGCGTGATGCAGAACAGGGCCAACGCCTACCGCACCTACTTCCAGGACAACCGAGAGATATACGGAGAGGATGCCGTGAACGGCGTCCTCTCCACCCTGGACCAGGGCAGCAAGTACCTGGAGGAGCTGCGGGGCGGGCTGAACAGCGAGTATGACTTCTGGTCCCAGTTCAAGGACGAGGACGACTACAAGACCTATAAGAAGGGGCGGGAATACGCCGCTCTGGGCAGTGCCGACCGAGAGATTGGCCAGTACGGTAAGGGTAATATTGACCTTTACAGCCGACCCCAGTACCAGAACCCGGACGGCAGCATTTCCACCGTGGATAGCGCCAGCTATAACATCGACGGCAAGGAAGTGCTGCTCCCCACCGTCTGGATGAAGAACGGACGAGCATATCACAGCCACAACGACGAGGAGATTTTGCAGCACTACAAGGAAACCGGAGAATATCTGGGCAAGTTCGACACGCCGGAGGAGGCGGATGCCTACGGCGAGAAACTGCACAATGCCCAGGACTTCTACTACGGTAGCCAGTACAAGAGCACGGCCAACGGCCAGGAGAAGTTCAACGCCTGGAGCGGGACCTACTCCAACAGCGGCTTTGACGACATCGCCTACGACTACATCAACCGGAACGAGGAGGCCCGCAGCCGCCAGATGCTCTCCGACATCCAGAGCAATGCGTCCCTGCTGGGCCTGGACAACAGCGAGCGGCGGGAGATGACGGATGACGAGATCGCCACCTTCAACTACCTGTACGCCCAGGACACCGCCAACGGCGACGCGGAGCACAAGAACGCCTACGCCTACGTCGAATTTCTGACCGGCGACCTCAACTACCGCCAGCGGGCCAAGGCCGAGGAGGAGTGGGCCGCCTACGCCAATGAACACCCGGTCGGCTCCTCTGTATTCAGTGTGCTGGAAAGCCCGCTCAAGGGCCTTTCCTACCTGGGACAGGCGGCGGACTATCTGGACGACGGGAAGATCGACCAGAACGAGGGGTACAATAAGTTCAGCTACATCAACAGCGCCATCCGCAACGAGGTGAACACCATCGTGGAGGATAACTGGGGCGGCGTGGGCAGCTTTGCCTACCAGACCGGCATGAGCATGGGCGACTTCCTGTTCAACACCGCCATCACCGGCGGCAACCAGGCGCTCTCCCTTGCCATCATGGGCACCGGCGCGGCGGCGGACGCGACTATCTCCGCAAAGGACCGGGGCCTGTCCGACAACCAGGCGTTCGCCCTGGGCACCATCGCAGGCGCGGCAGAGATCATCACCGAGAAGGTCAGCCTGGAGGCCCTGCTGGACACAACGGCGCTCACCAAGAGCGCCATGGGCTACTTCCTCAAAAACACCCTGGCCGAGGGCAGCGAGGAAGTGGGCAGCGACATCATCAACCTGGTGGCCGACGTGCTCATTTCCAAGGACAAGAGCGAGTGGCAGACCTCCATCGACGCCTACGAGGCAGAGGGCATGACCGAGAAGGAGGCGTTCTGGCGGGCCGTCCGGGACCAGGCGGAGAACATGGGCCTGGACTTCCTGGGCGGCGCTGTCTCCGGCGGCGTGATGTCCGGCGCTGGCATCGCCATCAACGCGGGGCTGAATGAATACGGCGCACGGCGCACCGGCGCGGAGTTCCAGGCGATGGGCGACGACGTGGTGCAGGCCACTATCCAGGAAGGGCTTGCAAGCGACCCCAGCACCCAGAGCTACAAGCTGGCCGTGCAGCTCCAGCAGAAGCTCGACGCTGGGCAGACCCTCACCAATGCGGAAATCGGGCGGCTGTACCAGGCCAACGTGCAGGCCATCGACGCGGAGGACGGCAGCGGCGACCTGCTGCTGCGGGCCGCCGAGGAAGTGACCCAGAAGGGCCGCGTGACCAACAACACCGCCATCGACATTTTGAGCAACCCCACCGCCATCAACACGCTGACGCAGGAGGCTGGGCTGAACATCAGCGAGGACATGAGCAAGTCCCAGCAGCGCAAGGCCGTGAAAAGCGCCGTGGAGACCCTTGCAAGGGCACAGACGGAGGTTTCCGTGAATACGGAGGAAACTACCCCCGCCGCGCCGCAGACGCAGCAGACGGCCACGCAGCGCCCGGTGGCGCAGCAGGCCCACGACATCCGCCGCGTGCGGGACGCATCCTCCGCCCTGGGCGAAAACGGGGCCAAGGCCCTGGCGGCCAGCTATGACGGCAATATTCGCTCTGACGAATACTATGCAGGCTTCGCCTCTTATTACGAGGCAGGCATCAACGGCGCAGACATGGCAAAGGTGGACAGCGACTACGGCAGCCGCCTGACGGAGGCCCAGCGCTTCGCGGCCTACTCCGCCGGTCAAAACGACGCCGCCCTTTCCCTCCAGCGGGAACAGCAGGCGGCCAAGTATGCCAAGGTGGCCGGGGAGGACAGCGGCCTCGTGTATGATGACTTCGTGAAGCAGGCCGTGGAGAGCGGCAGGACCGTGACGGACATAAACGGTGAGAACCGCGTCTATCTGACCGCCGAGACGGCGGCCAAGGTCAACAGCGTCGCCAAGGCCCTGGGCGTGCGGGTGCAGTTCGTGGACAGCGTGCGCGGCGGAACGGCCAATGCCCAGATCAGCGGCAGCACGGTGCTGGTGGAGCGGAACAATCCCAACCCCGTGCTGGCTATCGTGGGCCACGAGATGACCCACCGGATGCAGGAGCTTGCCCCCACGGAGTACCGGACGTTCCGCGACATCGTGGCGCAGGAGGAGCAGAGCAGCATCCAGAAGCGCATCGACACCTACGCCGCCCAGGGCGTGGAGTTGACCTACGAGCAGGCCATGGACGAGGTGGCGGCGGACTATGCGGGCCGCCTCATTGACGACGGTAAGGTGCTGGATGACTTCATCGAACGGCACCGGGATGACCGGACGCTGCTGCAAAAGGTCCGGGACGCTATCCGCTCTCTCATTGATAAGCTGACCGGGGCTGAGAAGAAAAAGGCCCAGACCGCAGAGGGAAAGCTGACGGCAGCCCTGGAGGCGGCGGCCCGGCAGGCAAAGACCTTGCAAGGTGAGGGCGGCAATGATACAATGGCCGCAACGAGACATTCTATGAAGGAGGACCGGGAAAATGGCCGAAAAGGAGCAGTTGGCACAGGAGCTTATGAAAATCTCCATGGAGAAGCACGGAGAGCTGACGGCAGAGCAGGAGAAGAAAATCAGAGAGTTCGCGGAGAGCTTTCTAATGCTTCTGGACGACACGGAGGAGTAAATCCGTCCTTCGGGGCTAAACCCGTTCGCACCTGGGCCGAGGGTCACACGGTGGAACCGGCCAAGGGCAGCGTGGCCTACACGGAGCAGCAGACAGCGATGGACTACGGCGTGCCGAGTTTTGTGGTGTCTGATGCGGCATGGGCCGAGAACAAGGGCAGCGCCCCGGCGTTCTCTGCCGGTGGGCAAATCTACTTCCGGGAGACCCTGCCAGAGAAGAACCGGGGGATGTTTGCCCCCCACGAGATCACCCATGTGATGCGGCAGGTGGGCTACAAGCCTTACCTGGACTTTGTGGAACGGACGCCCATGATGTTAAACATGAGCGATAAAACAACCATCGCTTTGCTGAACCATGTGGCAGAGCATCAGCATACCACCATGGAAAATGCAGACCCGGCCCGCCTCTATGACGAGTTCAACGCCACCATGTACGGGCATATCGCAGCGGGACAAATAGAGATGTTCATATCTGGTGACGGGGCAGATGTGTTCCACGATTTCGACGCCTACGCCAAGGAACTGGGCGAGCTGCACGAGCGCTTTAAGGCCGACAATCAGAAAGAGACGAAATTCTCCCTCAAGGCCCCGGTGGAGGAGACCGACAAGCTGCTGGCCCTGCATAACAAGGACGAGAACAGCATCCTGGCAGCCCTCAAGCTGGGCGGCCTGCCCATGCCCTCTATCGCTATTGTGAAAGCCAGGGATGGGCACACTAAGTACGGCCCCATCTCCCTTGTGTTCAGCAAGGACACCATCGACCCGCAGCTTTCCCGCGTCAACAAAGTGTACGGCGGCGACGCCTGGACGCCAACGGCCCCGCGGGTAGATTACCCCGTGAACAGCAAAAAGGCGTCCCAGTTGGAGCGCGAGCTGCACCGGCTGGCCGGAGACACCTCCGTGGCCGGGGGCATTTTCGGAAACAGCACCGCCCTGCGTTCTATGGGCATTGACGACACCAGCACCAGGAACACGGCGGAACTGGCGGAAAAGCTGGCCTCCACGGACACGGTGCGGGCGGCCTATCTGGCCGACCAGGGCGAGAGCCTGGATGCCGTGTACCGTACAAAAGAGTTTGACAGCTTCGGCAACGAGGCGCTGCAAAGCTATCTGGACAAGGTGGGCGAGCAGGAAGCGGCGCGGCTTGCCGCCAAGCTGATGACCGGTGAGCGACTGAACGCGGACGAGGCCGAGGCCGTCAAGGATGCCATCATGGAAAGTTGGACGGCGGAGAACGAATGGCGGCTGAACCGGAAGCCGGAGCTGCGGGAGACCCGCATTGCCCGGCAGAGGGCCAAGCTGAGCGACCTGCGGGTGGAGGATTTTGCCCGGAACGCATGGGAACTGTACCAGGACGGCGGCGCGACCAAGGGCGAGATCGACCGGACGGCTACCTCAGACGCGCTGCGGAGCGCCGTGGACGACCGCGCTGTGGAGGCATGGATTGCCGGGAAGTTGGACGGCCTGCTGGGCGAAGGGGGCATCTACAACGGCAAGGACCCCTACACCCCCTCCGGCAACCTCCGCAGCTTTTCACAGCTCCACTATGCCTACACCCTGGAGAACATCGTCAAGGCGATGAAGGAGGGCCAGGAGGAGCGGGGCGGCAACACCTGGGGCGTAAGCGCCAAGACCCTGCAATCCGTGGCGACGCCGGAATACCGCAGCATCCAGGAGATCAAAGCGGACAGCGGTCGGCTGGGCATGGACGAGGGGGCCGAGTATGAAGCGAAGCTCCAGGCCATTGATGACCAGATCGGCAGCATCATCACGAAGATCAAGCAGGGAAACAAGGCTCATTCCGACAATTCCTTCGTCGAGAGCGACATCATCGGCAGCATCCTGGTGGAGACGGCCAAGGGCAAAAAAACCGTGGATGCCATCATGCGGGCTTTCTCCAAAGAGGGCTACAAAATCAGCAGCCAGACGGCCCAGGACATCCAGACCGCCTACAAGGCGGCAGCGGGAATGCCCACCGGCTACTTCGAGGCCAAGCCCCAGCGGGCCGTGGGCTTTGATGAAGTGCTGGCCGCCGTCATCCCTGACGACAGCAGCCAAAAGCTGCGGGACGGCCTGGAGCAGGCCGGTGTGCGGATGCTGGAATACAAGACCGGAGACGACACGGACCGCCTTGCCAAGATCAACAGCGTGGACGACGCCCGCTTCTCCCTCAAGGCTGGGACGGAAAGCAAGAGTGTTGCCGCCTTGCAAGAGGAGAACCGGCTGCTGCGGGAGCAGATGAAGGACTACATTGCCCTCCAGCGCCGGAACGGGACGCTCCAGGAGAGCCGGGACTACTGGCGGGGCCAGACCCGGAGGACCCAGCGCGTGACCACGGACAAAAAGGCCGTGACCGCCGCCGCGAAACAGCTTATCCAGAACTACGGGGCCGACATCGCGGTGAAGGACATCCAGGGCGACCTCCAGAGCCTCTATGACTACATCGCCAGCGGCTACGACGGCAAGGACGAGCTGACCTACACCGAGGCCCGCCGCCGGGCGGAGGACATCGCGGAAACCCTGGTGAGCAACGCGGTGGCCGTGGACAGCGATATGTACGATGCGTACAGCGACCTGCGGGACTACCTGCGGACGACCAAGATCATCTACGGTAAGGAGTACCACGGGGACATCGCAGACTACGGCGACTTCCGCAAGCGGCAGTTCGGACGGCTGAACCTGGGCAGCGAGGGCCACACCAACATCGACCAGGTGTACCAGGAGCTTTCCTCCCGCTGGCCGGAGTTTTTCAGCGAGCAGGAGCAGACCCATCCGGCGGACCAGCTCCTCCACATCGTGGAAGTGCTGGACGGCATCAGCGAGATCAACGAGTACAACCCCTTCTCCCGCTACATGGACCAGGCCGTGACCGGCGCGGCGAACGAGATCATGGAGACCTTCTTCGACCTGCCCCAGACGCGAAAGACCTTTGCGGACCAGCAGGCATTGAAGCTGGAGAACGCCAAGGCCAAGGGCCGGGAGCAGGTCCAGAAGGTGCGGGAGCAGTACACCACCCGCCTGGCAGAGCAGAAAGCCCGGAGCGAGGAACGGCTGGACCAAGCCATCCTGGGCGAGAAAATGGCCGGAGGCCGGGAACTTGCCAAGCAGAAGCGTTTGGATGCAGAACGGATACAGAAGGTGCGGGAGCAAAATGCTGCCCGCCTGGCGGAACTGCGGGAGCAGAACCGGCAGCGGGTACAGAACGCCATCGCCAAGGAGCGGGAGACCCGCGCGCGGCAGATGGACGCTCTGAAAGACCGCTATGCGGCCAAGGACGCGGCGGGCCGGGAACGCCGGGCGGCCCGTGAGCTGCGGGCCAAAATCACCCGCCACGCCAGCGCCCTGTCCCAGAAACTCCTCCGCCCCAGCGACCAGCACCACATCCCGGAGGCCATGCGCGGAAGCGTGGCTGCTATGCTGGAGAGTATCAACCAGGAGAGCCAGTACACCCTCGACGAGAACGGCAAGCGGGTGAAGGATGGCAGCGGCACCCCCACCAAGCGGACCGAGGCGTTCCGCGCCCTCAAGGAGCAGTACGCCAAAATCGTGGCCGAGGGCGGGGATATGGTCATTGACCCCTCCCTGCTGGGCAGCGACGCCGACGGCATCAAGGGCGGCTTTGATGCGGTCATCGCCATGAAGGACACCAAGCTGGCCGACATGAGCGTGGCGCAGCTTCAAACCGTGTGGCAGGTGGTCAAGGCCGTGGAGCACAGCGTGAACACGGCGGGGAAAGTCCTGTCCAAGGCCAAGTACGCCAGGACGGCGGACTGGGCGCAGGCTATCTCCATCGGGACCAGCAGCCGCCGGGCCAAGAACAGCCTAACCCGCAACCACGCCCTCATTGACCTGGAGACCCCGTACACCTTCTTCTCCCATTACGGAGAGGCGGGCAAGGCGGTCTACCGGATGCTGCGGGACGCGCAGGACCTGCAGCAGCTCATGGTGGACCATGTGGCCGAGGAGGTCCGCAAGATCGTGGACCCCAAGACGGTGAAGAAGCTGGAGGCGACCACGCATACCTTCACCACGGAGCGAGGCGAGAAGCTGACCCTTTCCACGGCCCAGGTGATGGAGCTGTACGAGCTGGTGAAGCGCAAGCAGGCCCACGACCACCTGCTCAAGGGCGGCGTGGTCCAGCCAGAGATCAAAACCTCGCAAATCCGGCGCGGCACGGACAGCATCCGCCTGACGGAGGGCGACCTGGTGAACATCACCGGGACGCTGACACCGGAGCAGGTGAAGATCGCGGACGGCCTGCAAGGACTGACCCGTGGCGTGCTGGCCGACTACGGCAACAAGGCCAGCATGGAAGCCTACGGTTACAAGAAGTTCACCGAGAGCGACTACTGGCCCATCAAATCGGCCAAGGAGGGCCTGCACAGCAACATCGAAAAGGGCGGCAACAACACCCGCTCCATTAAGAACATCGGCATGGCAAAGACCACGATGCCCCATGCGAGCAACGCCCTGGACCTGGCGGGCATCTTCACCACCTTTGCCAACCACGCCTCCGACATGACGGACTATGCCTCCTGGCTCTGCACGATGGAGGACATCAACCGCCTGTTCAACTACCAGTTCCGGGACGAGGAGGGCAACCCAACCGGCAAGACCATCAAGAGCCTGCTGGACCGCGTGGGCGGCCCCAACAGTCAAGTATACTGGCACAACCTGATGGAGGACATCCAGAACGGCATCAATGCCCGCAGCGACACCGCAAGCGGCTATTTGATTGACAAGACCATCGGCAACTTCAAGGGCGCAGCCGTGGGCGCGAACATCCGCGTGGTCATTCAGCAGCCCACGGCGTTCTTCCGGGCGGCGGCGGTACTGGACCCCCAGGACATGGCGCGGGGCCTTGCAAGAGGCGTTACGCGGGGCAGCGGATGGAAGAAAGCCCTGCAATACTCCCCCATCGCCATGCGGAAGGATGCGGGCGGCTTCGACATCTCCAGCCCCTACCAGATGACCGAGACGCTGTTTGACAACCGGACGAACGTGCGGAAGCTGAACGACGCCCTTTCCGCCCCTGCGGGCGCGGCGGACGCCGTGACCTGGGGTAAGTTGTGGAACGCCTGCGAGTGGGCCACGGCGCGGGAACACCAGGGCCTCACCAAGGGCAGCGAGGCGTTCTACCGGCAGACGGCAAAGCTGTTCGCGGAGGTCATCGACCAGACCCAGGTGGTAGACGGCGTTCTCCAGCGGTCCCAAATCATGCGCTCCAGCAATGCGATTTACAAGCAGGCGACCAGCTTCATGGGTGAGCCTATCATGAGCCTCAACCTGCTGATGCGGGCCTATGACCAGGTGCGCTACGAGCAGAACAGCCAGAAGCGCGGCAAGGCCATCAAGACGATGGGCCGGGCAGCCACGGCCCTGGTGGTGACGAACGTGGTCAACGCTCTGGCCCAGAGCCTTATCGACGCCATGCGCGACGATGACGAAGATAAAAAATACTGGGAGCGCTTCCGGGCTGCGTTCACCGGCATCTCCGGTGACGAGGAGACCCCCTGGGAGAAAGCCTGGAACGCCATCATGGAGGGCAACGTCGGCAGCAACATGAACCCCCTGGGTCAAATCCCCTTCGTAAAGGACGCACTGTCCATCATGCAGGGCTACGACGTGTCCCGCACGGAAATGGAGATCGTGTCCGACCTTATCCAGGCCGGACAGACGGCCATCCAGAGCGCCGACGGCCAGGGCAAGCGGACCAGGGCCTACGCCCTCAAGGGACTGCTGGCCGCCGGGGCAAAGATGTTCGGCATCCCGGCCTCCAACCTGACGCGGGATATGTGGGGCCTGGCCCGGAGCGCGGCGGTGGAGACCGGCAACATCCCGCTCCAGTATGAGTTGGAAAAGGCTATCTACAACATCTCCAACACCGGCAACAAGAACCGCTATTACGCCATTCTGTACCGGGCGCTGGAGCAGGGCGACATGGACACCTACCAGCACATCAGGGACGACCTGATGAACAGCATGGGCGTAGACGGCGCAAGCATCGACAGCGCCATGCGGAGCCGCTACAACAAGGCCGTTGAGAAGGACCCGGACTACACCCTGCCCCAGAGGGCACGGGACCTTATCGGCAGCAGGGACAAATACGCCCCGGTCAAGGAGAAGGAGGAGACCTTCGGCGCGGACGACCTGGGCAGCAGCGCCTACCGGGCGTACTCCGACCAGCGGGCCAGCGACTACCGCAGCATGGCGGACGACCTGACGAGCAGCCCTATTTTCCAGGGAATGGACGACGAGACCCGCGACAAGGTGCTCAAGGCGGCCTATGATCTGGCCGACAAGAGCGCCCTGGCGGACCATTCCGACGGGCAGTACGAGGTCAGCACCAAGTGGATGGCCCAGGCCGACGACGCAGAGGCCCAGGGCATCGAACCCTGGGAGTACGTCCTGTTCCACATCGCCTATAACGAGACGGAAGGGACCAAGGACGCAGACGGAAAGACCGTGAAGGGCGAGGCCAAGAGCGACCATGTGCGGGAATGGCTGGAGGACTTCTCCGGTCTGACCGACGAGCAGCGGGCTTTCCTCTGGGGGACCGTCTACACCAGTGAATGGTAAAGAAATAGGAGCAGGTTTTTCCTGCTCCTATTTTGCGTCTATATAGCCATCATCATACCCGGTAGAGTACCCGTCAGAATACCCACTTTCGTAGTAGTCCTCGTATTCTCGTTCTGCATCCTCTACACAGTATTTGCACAAAAAGGCATGGCACACCGGGCAACTACCCGCAATTTCGACATTTTCTTCTCCACATAAGGAACAAGTCCCTTTTAACGGCCTATTTTCTGGCGCGTCCCGGAAGATGGATACGGCGAGAAATGCACCGCATAGAAAAACTGCGGCCAACAGACTGCAAGCCCATATCAAGATAGTTGAACGAGTTTGTTTCTTCATGGCGACCCCTCCTCACGGCCTGCATACGGAGCAGGCGTATTTGCCGTCCCGCTCCGCGTCTGCGGGCGTTTTATAGTAGACCTTGTTTTCCTCCAGGATGTTGTCTGCATAATCGCAGGTAATCCGGTGGTACTTATCGCTGTTGGCGCTTGCCACCACTTCCTCCGCCCGCTGGGCGCTCACCACCGCCGCCTTTGCCGCCGGAGCTGCCGAGGCGGGCCGCGCCGCAAAGAGCAGCGCTATGGCAAAGAAAACGGCACAGAGAACCAGGGCGATATTGCGCTGCAAGACATATTTCCGCTGCTGCTTCTCCTGTTCTGCGTTTTCTTTCTCAAGGAGTGAAGTGCGAATTTTCAGATATTCTTCATTTGTCATTTCTGTTCCCTTTAGGCTCATAGGGCAATCCCTCTCTTTCAAATTTTTATCGGCTTCGGGGCGAAAAGGACGTGGGGCTTTGATATGCTCAATGGGAAAGGCAGGTGATACCAATGGAGTGGAACATCATTGTGGGACTGGTATGCACGGTGCTGGGCGCTGTCATCAGTTATGCCACCTTCTCCCGAAACAAGGGGAAAGACGACAGGAGCAGCGGCCAACAGCTCGGCACCGTTTTGACAGAGCTGGGGTACATCAAGTCCAACACGGACGAGATCAAGACGGAACAGCGAGAGCAGCGCAAGACCAACACAGCGGTGGAGGGCCGTCTGGCTGCCGTGGAGGCCAGCGCCAAGTCCGCACACCACCGCATTGACCATCTGGAGGCGGTACGAGATGAAGAACATTAAGACAACCACGCGGCGGCTGTTCGTGACAACGCAGATCGCCGCGCTGGGGTGGGTCACGATGTCCTACCTCATCGCCCTGTACGCCACGGTGCGCCTGGGCCAAGTGTTCCCGGTGGTGGACCTGTCCGAGCAGGCCATCGAGACCATCCTGGGCGTGAACGTCCTCAAGGTGGTGGAGAACATCTTCGAGCACAACGACGGGGTGGTGTTCGGCAAGAGCAACGCACCGGAGAAGAAAATCAAACGAGATTGCTAAAGGAGGAAATCGAAATGAAAACCTACATCGGCACGAAAATCGTTGAGGCGGTCCCTGCTATTCGCAAGGGCGGCAGGGTCTACGAGGAGGGCCAGCCCACCCCCAAGAGCATGGACCCCGTGGAGGAGGGCTATAAGGTCCGCTACCCGGACGGCTACGAGAGTTTCAGCCCCAAGGCCGTGTTTGAAAAGGCATATCTGGAACTGACAACAAACCCGAACTTGCGGACCTCTAAGCCATCCATCAGCCAGGAAATGGTGGATAATTTCATCTCTGCCAAGGAGGTATCGACCATGGGCGGAAAAGTTACCGTTGTCCGCGCCACGCTTCGGAACGGCTTCGAGCTTGTAGAAAGTAGCGCCTGCGTCAGCGCAGAGAACTATGACGAAAAGATGGGGGCAGAAATCTGCATGGAGAAGATCAAGGACAAGGTATGGCTTCTGCTGGGCTTCCTGCTCCAGACGGCAGTTCACGGCGTGACCAAGGAAAGCGAAGATTAAAGGAGGAAAAACATCATGGATATTACGACCATCATTGAAGCGGCGGCTGCCCTTGTGGCTGCCGTCATCACCGCCGTGGTCATTCCCTATATCAAGAGCCGGACCACGGCCCAGCAGCAGGCGGAGATCAATGCCTGGGTGAAAATCGCCGTGACGGCGGCGGAGCAAATCTACCGTGGCAGCGGGCGCGGTGAGGAGAAGAAAGCCTACGTCCTCAACTGGCTGGCGGAGCACGGCATCACCCTGGACGAGGACCGCATCGACGCGCTCATTGAGGCCGCCGTCTATGAACTCAACCACGGCGTTCTGAAAGAAGGTGCGGGCAATGAGTAACAGCCCGCTGGTCAGCTACACCAAGCTGTCCCCCAACCATTCCGGCAAGCGCAAGCACGCCATCGACACCATCTCCATCCACTGTATGGCCGGGAACCTGTCCGTGGAGCGCTGCGGCGAACTGTTCCAGAACAAGGAGCGCCAGGCCAGCAGCAACTACGGCATCGGCAGCGACGGGCGCATCGGCCTGTATGTGGACGAGGCCAACCGTTCGTGGTGTACCTCCTCCTCCAGCAACGACAACCGGGCCGTCACCATCGAGGTGGCGAACACCGTTGCCAAGGACCCGTGGCCGGTCTCCGACGCGGCCTACAAGTCCCTCATTGACCTGCTGGTGGACATCTGCCAACGCAACGGCATCCCCAGGCTGCTTTGGAAGGGAGATAAAAACCTCGTAGGTCAGGTAGACCGGCAGAACATGACCGTCCACCGCTGGTTTGCGGCGAAAGCCTGCCCTGGTGACTGGCTTTACAGCCGCCACGGCCAGATCGCCGCAGAAGTCAACAAAAGACTGGAGGCCGCAAAGGCCGGAAAGGATGAAGAAACTATGGACACCAAACAGCTCACGAGCTGCGCCGACACCGGGGACAACCCCTCCGCCTGGGCCAAGGAGGCCACCGACTACTGCAAGCGCAAGGGCATCTTCGCCGGAGACGGTGCTGGCAACTACGGATGGCAGAAGCCCATCACCCGCGAGGCCACGGCCCAGATCATCTACAATCTGCTGGAGGCCGCCGGTATGCTGGAGAAGCTGCCGGACGTGAAGTGAGATTTTCCCACTTTTTGTACCAAAACGATAAAGGTTGTAAATCTTTATTACAAAGATAGCCCTTTTCCGTGGTACTGTCAAGGTGCCAAGGAGGGGCTGCGTGTGAAGATTTACGATTTTGAGGGACAAAAGAATATCTCCGGCGACCGCATCCACCAGGTGCGGGCGACCAAACGCATCTCCCAGGCGGACCTCGCTGCGAGGATGCAGGTCAAGGGCGTGTTCATCGAGCGGGAGGCCATCAGCAAGATAGAGACCGGGGACCGCTTCGTGACGGACTACGAGCTGATGATCTTTGCCGAGGTCCTGGGCGTGACGATGGACTGGCTGACCGGAAAAGAATAAAAAATTTTGAAATCCCCCTACGGATAGTAGGGGGATTTTTGCATCTTCCGGGGCTATTGACATGGCCGAAAAAAGTGTGCTAAAGATATACAAATGCTATGCAAAAGTATTGCAAATGGAGGTTTTCCTATGCCGAGATATAAGGGCGCACACTTGACCTGGAACGACAGATTGACCATTGAAAAAATGCTCCGCGAGGGGTACAGCAAGCCGCAGATCGCCCGCTATCTGGGCGTGCATCACAGCACGGTCTACGACGAGTGCCGGAGGGGCGCGGTGGAGCTGAAACGCAGCGACCTGACCACCTATATCTCCTACTCCGCCGATGTCGCCAAGGACTACCACCTGGACCGCAAGAAGAACATGGAAAAGCCTCTGAAAATCGGTAAGGACCACCGGCTGGCCCGGTGGCTGGTCAAAACCATCTCCGAGGGGTATTCCCCGTCTGCTGCCTGCTCCATGCTGGGCAAAACGCCGGAGACCACCTTCTCCTGCACATTATGCCGTCAGACTGTGTATAAGTACATCGAGAACGGGGACTTGTGGCCCCTGACCAACAAGGAGCTGCGCTACAAGAGTGACCAGAAGCGGACCTACAACCGCGTGAAAGCAGCGAAAGCCCCCAGAGGGGATAGCATCGAGCATCGCCCGGAGCACATCAACAACCGGGAGGAGCCGGGCCACTGGGAGATGGACAGCGTAGTGGGCAAGAAGGGCACCAAGGCCGCCCTGTGCGTCCTCACCGGACGCGTGACGCGGGACGAGATCATCCGCAAGATGCACGACGACACCGCCGCCAGCGTCGTGGGCGTTCTGGACCGGCTGGAGCGGCGCATGGGGACCGCTATGTTCCGCCAGGTGTTCAAGAGCATCACCGTGGACAACGGGAGCGAATTTGCCGATTGCAAGGGCATGGAGCGCTCCTGTCTGCTGCCCGGAGAGAAGCGCACCCATGTCTACTACTGCCACCCCAGGTCCCCCGGAGAGCGCGGCAGCAACGAGAAGCAGAACCAGCTTATCCGGTGGTTTTTCCCCAAGGGCACGGACTTCCGCAAGGTAACACAAAAAGAGGTGCGCCGGGTCCAGGACTGGATAAATAATTACCCACGGTTAATCCTGGACTGGCACACCTCTGCGGAACTTTTCAACGTGTTTCTTGCAAGCCTATAAAGACTATAAAAAATTTTTCAAAGAAATTCGGGTTTTACTATTGACATTTGGCAAAAAAATCAAACTTTTTTATTTTCTTAAAATGGAGGCCTCAAGGCAGTCCCTGCGGCCTCCATTTTCCGCCCTGCTGCCGGGCCTTATTCCCCGGCAATGTTCTCCTCTGCATCCCGGTTTCGCTTCTCGATCGGAGTTGTCATCGGACCGCCCGGAACATTGATGGGTGTGTACTCAGGTTCTTGCTCCATAACCAGTTTGGTGCCAACACAGCGGTTGATCGGCGTCCCCTGCTGATGGAACTTCTCCTCATAATCCGTCATAACCCCACAAATGCCATCCTTGTGCAGATCACGAGTGACCTCTGACAGCGCATACCCCGCCTTAGGGAACTGGAACAGCGAATACTCAAACAGATCCCGATTGTCCGTTTTAAAGTGAATCTGCCCGCCGATTTTTAAAATTCCCCGGTACAGCACCAAAAACCGCTCGTGTGTCAGCCGCCGTCTGGCGTGCTTATGCGACGGCCATGGATCGCAGAAGTTGATATACAGAAGATCCACCTCATCCGGAGCAAAATACTCCCGCAGCAAGGCAGCGTCACCATCCACAAAATATACGTTGGTCAGCCCCAGCTGCTGGCAGCGCTCTACCGCAATGATCATGGCATCAGGTACCCGCTCCACGGCAATATAAAGGGACTCCGGATGCTGCTGGGCGGTCTCCGCTGTGAACCGGCCCTTACCACAGCCCAACTCCAGACGTACATCGGCCGCATCCGGCTTCAAATCTCTCCAATGTCCCCGCATCCCTTTCGGATCTTGGATCAAAAAACTGGCACACCGCTCCATTCTTGGCACCAGATTGGGTTTTTTCCTCATTCGCATGAACTTATCCACCTTACCGTTTAATAAATAAAAAGATTTTATCATACAAAAAGAGTTCTTGCAATCTTTTCCTAAATCAGCTATACTAATTTAGGTATTGTCCCAGATGCACAATTCTTGGCATAGATGGGGAGACTGCTCATTCTTTTGCCTTATAGCAGCGATGTCCGGGGATACTATCCGAATGGGACCATATAGCAGATGCCCTGCAAAACCAAATATCCGGGTGTAGCTCAACTGGTAGGGCGCGACATTTGGGAGTGCCGTGGTTGTATCCGGGATAGGGTGAGGCGAAACGCCGCAAAGCCTTGCGACACCTGCGTTTGTTGGATTTCCCCCGATTGCAGAAAACGGCACAAAAGCGGCTTTGACCACAGGAATGACCACAGACAGAAAAATCTTTATTTTTACCGTTCGCCGTGGTATCATGGCAGAAAAGTGAATATCCGGGTATAGCGAAGTTGGTATCGCGCCTGGTTTGGGACCAGGAGACCGTGCGTTCGAGCCGCACTACTCGGACCATAATCCTACGGTGATTTTGATAGAATTGCCGTAGGATTATTTTTTGCTCAAATCCTTTGATTTCAAGGGGGTTGGACATTTTTCTATGTGCCGGGACTTCCAAATTCCGGCCGTAAAAATCGCCCCAAGTTCCAAGCGACATCAAGTTTCCGCCTATAAATCGTTCAGCGCTCACGTAATCGTTCACCTTACCGAGCAATCGTTCAACGGTCAGTGTGTACGATGTTCGTAGTTCTCATCCAGATGCCAATATGACCGTCAAATTATATGTCTCTATTGATCGCTCGGCTGGAATAGAATCAAATTATCTTGCTTTTTTTCTTATATGCTGCTATAATTCATCATGGCGAATAGATGTAAAATAGATAGAGGTGAACATCTACATGAAGCAACAAAATGCGTATCCATTAAGATTGGACGAAACGCTACAAAAAAAAGTCAAGAAACTCGCTAAAGAGAATGACAGAACATTTAGAGCTCAAATCGAGAATATCCTTAAGAACTATGTTGCCGAATACGAACGTGCTCACGGTGAGATCGTCATCGAGCAGGACAATAATTCTTAACAAAAACCATGAGTATGTTTAAGGAAGGTGCAGAGATGCAAACATATACTGTTGTGGATCTGTTCGCGGGTGCAGGTGGTTTGAGCCTCGGTTTTATGCAAACCGGAAGAGTGCGAATTGTAGCAGCAGCAGAGAACAATCCTAATGCTAGAAAAACATATAAGAGAAATCTCAAAGTTTCTCGACTCTATTCTGACGTTCGTACTATAGACTACGGGGAACTAGCAGAATCTGTCGGCCCTGTCGATTTGGTCATTGGAGGACCTCCTTGCCAGGGATTTTCAAATGCGAATAGACAACACACAACGATTATTAGCATGAATAATCGGTTGGTAAAAGAATACGTACGTGCTATATGTGAATTAAAGCCACGCGCATTTGTAATGGAAAATGTCGCTATGCTCAAGTCTCAGGTTCATCGCTTTATGGTTGACGAAGCAGATCTCTGTGACGATCGTGTTATGAGCCTTGAGCTTACTACCGACGAAGTTGAGTTGCTCCCTTCATCCTCGGTTTTTGTCGGTGCGCTTGATATAGTCACAACTTTACAAAAGAATGCGACATTAACTTGGGCCGAGTCATTCTACAAAATCATCAATGTTCTATATAGATATAGAATTAACCAAGAAAAATTTGATAAATCGCTAGATAAATATCTCCGCCAACTGAGTCTCAAGCTGAATGAAGTAGTAAATCTAAAAATTGATGATGATAGCGCCTCAAAAGTTCATGAATTGGACACGGAAATGGCCAAAATGCTTTTAGCATATATAGCGGATAGAACCATAGATTTCAAGGCTGTTATTAGTGCCATTGAGGCACCGTTATTCATACAACGTGCAATTTCCCGGATGAATGAACTTGCGGAAAACGATATCCATGTTTTTGAGTATAAGGAGTCTAAGGGGAGCATTGTGGCCGTAGTCAAATCTTATTCGGTGCTTGACTACATCAAAGCCGTGCTCGGTGAGTCTTATGCACTTAAAACGCAGGTTCTTAACGCCATACATTATGGTGCCCCCCAAAAGCGCGAACGGTTTATTATCGTTGGTATCGAAACGGGCATTACTAAAGAATACCGCGCACCAGAGATCACCTTTGCTGAAAATTATCGGACCGTTAGAGATGCCATTGAGGATCTCGAGACCGTCCCGGTCGAATTTGAAGTAACAGCCAAGGCCGTTGAACTCTCAACGCCGGATACAATTTCTGAATTGGGGAAAGAACTGCGTGGCCGCATTCTGCACAATCATATAGCAACTGCTACCCGCGATACGGCAATGGAACGGTTCAAGGCGTTGAAGGCAGGTCAAAATTTCCATGATTTGAACCCGGAGCTTAAATCCACCTACAGCAATGCTGACCGCACCCAGAACACAATCTATATGAGATTGAAATATGACGAGCCGTCTGGCACCGTTGTAAATGTAAGAAAGTCCATGTGGATTCATCCCGTTCTTGACAGGGCTATTTCAATCAGAGAGGCAGCACGGTTGCAAACATTCCCGGACAGTTTTGTCTTTGAGGGCACCAAGGATTCGCAGTATCAACAGATTGGAAATGCTGTACCGCCGTATCTAGCCAAAGCAATTGCAAATAGCGTCATCGCTGTTCTAGATGCCGATAATGAATAACAAATGGTCACGTTTCCGATTCTCAGAGACGTGACCATTTCCATTACTCGTCGCTCTCAGGTAATACCTGGTTGCCCTTTGATATTTCTTCCGCTTTAGCTAAGATTTTTTCGTGAATCTTCTTTGCGGGAAGACAGTCCAAAATATAGATTCCACCCAGCAGGTTTAGGTACTTCGCAAGATCGCCTACGGTATTAGTATCTATTTTCATTCCTTTGCTTCTAGCTTCCAAGACTGCATCCAAGAAAGCACGGATAATAACAGGATTATTGGAAGTATTACGTTCAAGAATGTGCATAATATAGTCGCCACTTTCGCAGACGAACTTCGTGAGTTCCCAAGGGTCTGCTCGGCTATCATCATAAGTTAGTTTCCCAATCCACCACAACCGCGAAATGGCATTTCTTGTCAAAGAACGACGAGCTCCATAACCAAACATGAAATGTTGTTCAATGTTACTAACCGTGCATTTCTTGTCGATTTTCCATCTGTAACGCACATAGTTCCAAAATGGGCCAAAGCAAAGCCCCGCCCAAAGACGCTCGTCTGATGCCTGGGACTCAGATAAAAACATTAGATTTCCATAGATACGCTCAACATTGGTGGCTTCGGTCAAAAAAGGTTCTTCTTGCGACATATCAAGGGTAAAATCCGGAATATCGGCATACTTTGTATCCAAAAACACAGGGCCATCAAACTCTTTTGCAAGCCAGTCAGAGGAATCTAACTTAAAATTCTCTAACCAGTGCGGCAGGTTTGCTCTAATGGCGTCCAGATTGTCATAGCTAACAAACTGCAGCTTCATTCGTCGTCACCTCCAGAAATGCCGAAGCTACTGGTTAACATACGAAATGCGTCAGAAATGGGTGAATTGATCAGTTTTTGCGCCATTTCTATAGTGTTCACGGAAGAGAAACTTTCACTTTCCAAATCACAGTCGAATTTCGTAAGAAGGACTTTGCTAATGGTTTTGTACCAGAGGCTGTCCTGATTTTCAATTCGCGCCTCAACAGGCATACACTTTAATTCGCCAAGCACATAAGCAAGCGCGGGAATTACGGTCAGGGAGTTGAGAATGGGCTGATATTGTGGTGTGATGGCCAGCTTTTTGTAATTATAATAATCCTCTAAAGGGAGTTTTATAATTATTTTCCTGCCGGACATGTCAACTAGCATCTCTTTGCAATTTACATCTGCATTACGGATGATACTAAAAATAGAGGGTGTATTGGCAAGATCATCGATGTCCTTTGAGATGTCTGCCGTAATCATAGTGCCGACTGCCATAACACAACCGGCTTCAATGTCAAACGGGACAGCTCTGTAATCTTCGTGAAAATCCTCTGTCGTGTATCCCACAATATCCTCGACAGCAACTACAAAGGGGCAGATTTGGAGTTTACCACAAACAAGTTTGTTTTCGATGATGTAGCTCTCGGAAACTTTATCGGTGATTACAACTTTACGGAAGCCTGTTTGAGCGCACTCCAGATGATAAACGTATTTGGCGACCCCGGCTTTAATCTGCTCCTTAAGACCAGTGCTCGTAAGGTTTGCAAGAAAATCGATTCTTACATTGTAGCCCTCTTTAACAATGTCAATATTTACCTCAAATGTCCCTTTCTGATAATCGTCAGAATAGGTAGAAAGGACCGGATACGGGTAAAGCTTATACTTTATTTCCATATGCCTTTACCTCCATTGAGCAATTGGCGCAGGTGACTGAGGTTCTTAAACCATATGGCCTAACCCCAGAGGCTGCCGCCATTAAATTTTTTGAATACTGTGTCAACCCAAGGACACAAGAACACGCTATTGAACTTCTAAAACAATGGAAAGCAGAACAAGACCTTCTAGAAAAGAAGGTGCCGATGGGAGGTGACAACATTGCTGACTAAAGCAACATTTATTAAGGCACTGTCTCTTGTCAAAGAGCATGAGGCCATCATGGAAGAAATCAAGGCTCCATTGCAGAAATTGGGTGACTTCCCGCTTAGCCTGGATATCGACAGTCTGCATCGGCAGGCTCTGCTCCTGGTTCTCAAGGAAGTGTTTCATGACGAGAGTGACTGGATTGGATGGTGGTTGTGGGAGGACGTAGAAAAGATTGTGGAATGGGAGGAAGATGGTCAGCGGTGCAGTGCTGACCTGACTGCCCCCGGCAATCTTTACGATTTTCTCATGGACAATATCACTGTGAGGGACGACGATGAAGAGTTACATGACGATTAAAGAAGCCGCAGCCAAATGGAATCTCTCGCCTCGGAGAGTGCAGATCCTCTGCGCCCAGGCGCGGATTCCCGGCCTGGAGCGGTTCGGCTCGGCCTGGGCCATCCCAGCTGATGCAACGCAACCGCCGGACGGGCGTATTAAAAGCGGCACATTCATTCAGCCCGACTCCTCCACCAAGTCCAACGGTAGCCAACGGCGACATGGGAAATATTTTGGAGGTAGTTCATGGAGCGAGGAATAATCTACACTCGTGGCCGGGAGGACAGTACTATGCAACCGTGGAAACAACTCATCCTCCTGCTTAAGTATGCAAAAGAAATCGACTTCCTGGACATGGGCATCATTTCGGTTACCGAGGATGATAACCAACACAATAGATTCAGCATTGAGCAGCTACACGCTATGTTGAAGAAACACGCGTGTCATTCAGTTTTGGTGATGGATTTGAACTGCCTATCTGATAATCCTGCAGAGCTTGCTTTAATCAATGAGAGGTTCGTTTCAGAAGGCATTACCGTGTTCAGCCTCTTTTAGCTCACATCTTACTGGAGGAGGGGTAAATATGAGCACAGCCTATTACCTTGTAAATCCCGAACGGGAACGAGCCAACGCTGCTTACGGCGCTCAGCTTACAGAACTGAAAAGAGAGTTTGTCTCCAAAATTGAAGCCATTGAAGTTCCTGACTTCCTGATTGACGATAAAGACGATTTGATTGCTGAGTTCAACAGCCTTAGCTTCATGGCTGCTCCAGAATCGTTTGAATGGGATAAGGCCATCGGTACCAGCACTGCCGCCACGTTCCATTGGCGCGCCGATAACGGTTTCCGAGACATGGCCTGTGTTCTGGATTTCATGAAGTCAAATACTCAGTACGAAATCCGAGATGAGTACAACAAGCCAGTTTCTGTGGAGGAATTTAAAACAGTGTGTGCAAAAGATAAGGGGTGACGTTTGTGAATTACTATATTTCTGATTTGCATTTTTTCTGCAAATCCCAAACAAATGAAGGACCTGTAAACCTCGATGGGCGCCCATTTGACACCTGTGAGGAAATGCATGCCAGTATGCTGTGCCGTTGGAACAAGAAGGTCACGAACGGCGACACAGTTTATATTCTGGGGGATATTGCAATGCGAGGGCGTAACGACGCCCTTATTGCTCTTGTAGCCCAACTCAAGGGCCGGAAAGTCCTAGTCTGTGGAAATCATGATGACGTTTCCGATTACCGCTATAAACATCTTTTTGCGGAGATAACTTCCTATAAGGAAATCACAGACAGCTTTGAGGGGCGGACATATAAACTGGTGCTCTGCCACTACCCGATTCTCATGTGGAACGGGCAGCACCGGGGCACCATCCTCCTATATGGTCACACCCATTCGACCACCGAGGACATTTTCTTTCAGGATTGTCTCTCTTTCCTGTGTCAGTCCAAGAAGTTCCAAGCTGAAGGCACCCGGCGGCTCCTGGCCATCAATGTCGGGTGCATGAAGCCGTACATGGATTATGAGCCAAGGTCTCTGAAAGAATTGCTCGAAGTATGATTTGAAAAGTCTGTTCTAATTCACCAGATTTCTATTGAAAAGTCATTTTATTCGAGTTATAATTCAGTTGAAAAGTTGATGTAGGAGGTGTCGCAATGTTATATCGCAAAATCGAGGCACTCATCACTGAACATCTGAAGAGCAACTCGAAGAAAATTCTGTTGATTGACGGCGCTAGACAGGTTGGAAAGACATACATCATCCGTCATGTCGGTCAGCAACTTTTTGAGAATTTCATTGAACTCAACATGGTCGAAGACTCTGTCGGCGCTCGGCTGTTTGCAGAAACAAAGTCTGTAGAGGATTTCTACCTTCAGATCAGCATGCTCGAGGGCAGTAAAATGAAGCAGAAAGAGAATACCCTGATTTTCATTGATGAAATCCAGGCGTATCCGCACCTGCTGACACTTCTGAAGTTCTTGTCCCAAGATAACAAATTCACGTTCATCGCCAGCGGTTCTCTGCTTGGCGTTACGTTGTCCCAAACCACGTCTATACCAATGGGTAGCATCCGTAAGGTGCGTATGTTCCCACTGGATTTCGAGGAGTTCCTCTACGCCAACGGGCTGAACGAATTTGCCATCTCTGCCATGCGGAAAAAGTTTGAGCGGTTGGAGGCGCTTGACGAGCCAACCCACAACAAAATGATGGATTATTTCCGCAAATATCTGTTGGTTGGTGGTCTGCCCGATGCCGTCAACTCCTATTTGGAATATCACAACATCCAAGCCGTTCGTGAGATCCAAAGCGAAATCCACGATTACTATGCCACCGATGCTTCCAAATACGATGACGAAAACAAGCTGAAAATCCGGCGCATCTACGACCTCATTCCCTCAAACATGGAGAACAAGAAAAAGCGTGTGGTGGCGCAGCGGATTGAGGATAAGAGGGGCAAGACGTTCGGCGACTACCAAGACGAATTTGAATACCTCATCAGCGCCGGAATTGCTCTGAACGTCCAGGCCATTTCCAATCCTGTGTTTCCCCTAATTGAGTCGTCCGGCAAAAATCTGCTGAAGCTCTATCTGAATGATGTGGGCATCCTGACTGGCATTCTGTACGGCAACAATATCCGAGCCGTGCTAGACGACGAGACCAGCATCAACCTGGGTTCCGTCTACGAGACCGCCGTTGCCAGTGAATTGATTGCTCATGGCTACAAGCTGTTTTACTACGACAATCGGAACAAGGGCGAGGTCGATTATCTCATCGACGATTACGCCACTCTCTCCACGGTGCCGATTGAGGTCAAGTCTGGCAAGGACTACACCGTACACAGCGCCTTGAACTCCTTCGTCCAGAATGAAGATTACCACATCCAGAAAGCCTTCGTGGTATCCAATGAACGGACAATCAGCACCAAGGGGAAAATCATCTACATCCCCATCTACTACACCATGTTCTTTCAAAACGCCCCGGAGGATGAAACTGCGCTGCAATTTTGATTTGGGTGCCGATAGCGGCGAAGGAACGTGAAAGCAGAAAAAAACGACTTTGTGCGCAGTTGCGACCAATCCAACCAGTCGCAGGTGCGAATAAAGTCATCAGAGATTTTGCAACCCACGGTTAACGCCGTGGGTTTTTCCTTTGTCAAGGCTACCCCACGAGAGCGTAAACCGCTTCCAATTCAACCCTGGTCAGAGCAAAAACCGCACCCCAAAAAGTGAAATGCACCCCACCTCAAGTCGGGGTGCACCCCAGAGGGTGCAGTTTCTATCAATAAGGTCTACCTTTGCCAAAATCCCTCTGAAATCGTTGATTTCAGAGGGATTTTCTTATTCTTTGTCTATTGCGGCGCAGAATTTGAGTTTGTCATTCTTAACATATCTTTTCGACAGTTCTTGTGCAAAGTGTGAAACGATTATGAAATTCCATTACTTGAGCGGTATTTTCGGGATCATCAAAGTCAAATGAAATAAGAATTTCGCAGTCAACTTCTGCTTCAGCATCCGTGAAATCTATATCAGCATATGCCATATAGAAATATTCTCTGTCAACGCTATCCCAAATTGAGTTCTCCTCATCAAATACTTCAGCATAGCCAGAAACTTTAATTGTGACATTGGTGCTTAGCAGCAAGCTATCACGGGCAATCTTTAGCGGGATAAAATTATCGCTAACACAATCGATCTTTACAGACTCAATTTCCAACTCGTTGAGGTTTTCGTAACCATCAAGTTCAAAACATTCACATTCAACATTCTGCTGTGCGTTTGAAATTATTTCTTTATATGCACCTCTGAAAATTTGGCTGAGCATTTCTTGACTTAGTATGCTATCGATATTGCTGATTTTAGTTAGCGCATTAGAAATAGAATCGCAGATTATGACATTCTCTATCTGATTAAATGCGGTCGTCCAATCACTGTCTTTAGATATGACCAGCAAGATATCATTCGGATGCTTTTCAAGGTATTTTCTTGTAGCATCAAAAACAAAGGCATCTGGAAATTCAGCTTTCTTTTTACCAGACATCGCAAAAGGGGCTTTACTATTAAAATAAAGCTCAAATACAGAAGTAGGGTCACCAAAATCAAGACGAATCGCATCTTGGTAATATTGTTGATAAGCTTCGAAAAGTTTAGTCTGAATATCCAACTCCGAAATCTTGGAAGACAATAGTACATCATCAAGTTTGTAATGTTTTAAAGTGCTGGTGCACTTGCGAAGCTGAGTAAGTAGTGACTGGTAGTCTTTAAATATGCCGGAATCTTCAATATGTTTATGAATTTCATTTTCGAGCACTGGATGCGTTAACAAGGTAATGCCTTTCTCATCTGCTGTCGAGAAAAAAGAGGGAAGCAAACTTTTTACTATGCCAGGGAAATCACTATTTGCATCCCTAAAGGCGCATGTGTCAATTAAGATTAAAGTAATTCGATTCTCCTCGTTCATATTTGTTCCCCTTCCCGCTGCACTTTAGTATAGACTGATTCTTTACGCAAGGCGCAGGGCAACTGAGTTACCGTCGTTATAGCATTATATAGAATCATTATATAGTAATTAAGCATGCCTGTCTACATATTTGGTCTGCACTTTCTGTGCTAAAAGTAAAGTTACTTAGTCGACTTGACGGAGTTCGCATACAGCTAAAAATAGAGGACAATCTGATAACTTGTATCTTCTTAATCAAGGTAATATTTGCATTGACTGCGAAGGCGCATCAATTAGAGAGATTGATGAAGAGGAGTTGTCGGTAAGGGTCTTGCGTGAAGATAAAGGGTACCCTCGTAGAAATACAAAATAGTTTTTGTATGTAACTCAAAATGCCGCCTTGAATACTCAAGGCGGCATTTTACTTAATTATTTCTTCTTTCCCTTTCCCGTTTTTGTCTCGCCGACGGTGTACTCACCCTTCCTCTGGCTGTGGAGGGTGCGGCACACCTTCAGCGTGCCGCCCTCCTCGTCGAAGTCGCTCCATTGCAGTCCGCAGATCTCGCCGCGGCGCAGGCCGGTCATCAACTCCGTCTGAAAGAAGTCCCGCCACACCTCGTCCCGCTCCACCACCGCGAGAAAGGCGTCCAGCTCCTCGCCGGTCAGAATGCGCTTGGGCTTGTAGTTAGGCTTGGGCGCCGTTGTCCCCTCGGTGGGATTCCTGGGAATGACGTGCGCCTGTACCGCGTCTTTCAGTGCGGCGTGGAGCGTAGAGTGGATGTGGCGGACCATGGAGTCGGAGAGCTGATGATCCATCTCGGGATGCTCGTGGATACGTCCCGCTGTTTTCAGTCGGCGGTACATCCGCTGGATGTCCTGCTGGGAGATGAGGGAGATCTGCTTGTCGCCCAGCTGCGGCTTGATGTAGTATTCGATATAGCAGCGATAGCTTTTGAGCGTACCGGGGCGCACTGTGCCCTCCTTGTACTCCGTAAGCCAGCGGTCCAGCCACTCGCCCAAGGTCATGCGGCTGTCCTCGGTCAACTCCACATCCCGGTAGCACTCGATGTTCTGGTGCAGCTTGTCCAGCAGTGCCTTTTGCGTCTTGGCATAGACGTGGCGGAACAGCGGCTCGCCGTTTTCCCGGTGCCCAATGACGATGCGGCCCTCCCAGCGCCCGTCCTCACGCTTGCGCACCATGCCGTCACCGGCAGGTCTTCGTTTTGCCATGTATTTCACTTCCTTCTTTCATCAGCACACAGATACCGCACTTTGTGAATCGCGCCTCGTATCCGCTGCCGTCCGGGTATTCATAAAAGTCCATGTTCCATGAGTACGGGTTCCGGTCGGCAGCTTTCAGCGCAGCAGCGGCTTTCATACCAGCAATATCCTTTTCGGTGAATTTGCTCTTTCCGCTCATTCGGCAGAACCATTTCATTGGCTTTGTCATCATGGATTTTGCGTAGTAATCTGTCAGTCCGTCCACCTTTGGGCGCTCCGGCATGGAGAGAATAAACGCACCGATCATCGCGCAGTTGACGAGGTTCATCTTGAACCGGTCACCATTTTCAAATTCAGGCAGCTCGGAGATGATCTTCCTGTATTTCGGCTTTGCTTTTTTTGTGATGGCTTTTGCCGCATCGGCATCATAGCCGAACACCGCCGTCAACTGCTTTTGGAATGAGCCTGCAAACAGCACCCACATTCCCATGGGCATACCTATGTATTTCATTGCACGGTCTCCTTACATTCTCCGCTTTTCACCATTTCCCGCAGCAAAACCAGCCCCAGCGCCAGAACCAGCAGGTGCCCGGCGGATTCCGTGCCGTGATCGATCTGATCCAGCGGCCACGGCAGAAGCGTGAAGAGATTTCCTACGATTCCCGTAAAAACGATGGGGTTGCAAAAGGATGCGAGTATCCGAGCACGACCAGTTTTTATCGACAGCATGGCATTAGGAACGAACTGGTCCATACCATCTTCCGTCAGAAGATCAAGAAGATTCGGAAAGCCAGCACCGTCAAGGAACTCAGGACCATCGAAGCGGAATCTATGTTTGATAATCACGAGGAGCTTTTCGAATCCCTGCGTAATCAGTGGGGAACAACCCTGGCCACTGCATTGAGTGAGTATGATCGTGAGGTACGTTCCTGAATGAATGCTACTCCCTACCGTATGACACCTGACGTTATTCGTTCTGTGGTGCAGAAATACCGGCCAGGGGCATATATCCTCGGCGATGAAACTGACGGACAACTTATATTCCGATATGTAGGTCGTTCTGATTGCTGTCTGCAGACTCGGTTGTTAACACATGGATTACTTTACCATTGTTCGTATTTTATTTTCTCGTACACAAATACCGCAAAAGGAGCCTTCGAATTAGAGTCTAAGTGGTGGCATGATTGTAAAAACAGCGGAATGAATCTGTTAAATATCATCCACCCTGATTCTCCGACCGGGAGTTCTCTCTTGTGCCCCTATTGTCACTTCCAAAATGGAATAAAAGAGTATCTGCCTCACTCGAAAGCAGGTTGACCCAGCGCTTAAACTGCCGCTTACGGAAACGGCCGCCACTTGAAAATTGTTGCAAGTGGCGGCCGTTTTTCACCATATAAAATTAAACCCTTGAAAACCAACGAAAAAACAAGTATAGTAGAGAATGAGAAATTAAACTATCTGATTATCATAGATAGTTCAAAGACATCGGAGGGTGCACAGCGTGGGATATCTGTTGGGTCTTGCGGGTTTTCTTCTGTTCTTTATCAATGACTGGAATGACTGGCAGCTATCCCGGCGAGAACTGAAGTTCTGCTTTCCCTTCGGTTTTTTGCTCCTTTGTGCGGGCACGATATGGGGCTGCCGCCCGGAGTATGCGCCGATCCGTGGCTGGGCCCGCTGGGGCGTTCTGATTTTCGCAGCGCTGTTTCTTGCGCTGGAGATCTACACCCTGTTTTTCGCCCTGTCTGTAAAGGATGCCTACACCCGCCCCGGCCAAAAACGGCCGGCCTGCCAAAACGGTGTGTATGCCCTTTGCAGACATCCCGGTGTGCTTTGGTTTGCGGGACTGTATATCTGTCTGTGGGCAGCGGCAGGGCTGCCGCTGTGGCAGGCGGTGTTTTTCACAGCTCTTGATATTCTGCTGGTGTTTTTTGAGGACCGGTATGTATTTCCGGCGCGGCTGGATGGTTATGACGAATACCGGACAAAAACACCTTTTTTGCTGCCGAATCGGCAAAGTATTCGGGACTGCTGCACCAAGAGCTAAAAATAGGGAGCGTGAGTTCATGCGTCTGGATGATAAATTAAAAAAGCTCGGCCACGAACAGCTGTGGCAGGAATACTGTGGCTTTGTGGACATGAGTCTTTCGGAATACATGTACACTCAGCGCCGCCTGATGGAAGAACAGCTGACCATGTGGTGCAACAGCGGTCTCGGCCGTCAGATGCTCCGCGGAGCCCAGCCCCGCAGCATTGAAGAACTGCGCGCCATGCTGCCGCTGACCAGCTATGCGGACTATGCGGATGTCCTGCTCCCCAAGCGCTCCGAGATGCTCTGTGATGAGCCGTCCATTTGGATCCAGACGACCTGGGAGGCTGGCCTGCGCCCCATCAAGCTCGCTCCCTACACCCGCGGGATGCTGGACACTTATCGCCACAATCTGATGGCCAGCATGATCATGGCAACGGCAAAACGCCGGGGCGAATTCACGTTTAAGGGCGACGAACGGATCCTGTATGGCGGCGCTCCCCTCCCCTATCTGACCGGATTGATCCCTTCGCTGTTTGATGAAGATGTCAAGTGCACATGGCTGCCAGACTCCAACGCCCATTCCGACCTGAGCTTCAGCCAGCGCATCAAAAAAGGGTTTGCCATGGCGCTGAGCGGAGGCGTGGATATTTTCTTCGGCATCGGCAGCGTCGCTCATTTTATTACGGAGAATTTTTCCAAGGGCAGCGGCGGCGGAAAAGCATCCAGCGTTTCTCCCGGCAACGCGCTGCGCTATATTCGCGCTAAATACATCAGCCACCGCGACGGCCGCCCCATTGTACCCGGGGACATTTTCACCCTAAAGGCCTTCTTCTATGCCGGAACAGACGCCAAGTGCTACAAAGATCGTCTTGCAAAAGCTTGGGGTGTTATGCCCATAGAACTCGCATCCGGCACAGAATCCACCTATATCGGCGCGGAAACCTGGGAGCACAACGGCTTGATTTTCTTCCCGGACGCCTGCTTTTACGAGTTCATCCCCGAGGCGGAGATGCGCCGGAATATGGAAGATCCCTCCTATCAGCCGCGCACCTGCCTGATGGACGAGATCCAGTCCGGTGAAACCTACGAGTTGGTGCTGTCCGTGCTCCACGGCGGAGCGTTTATGCGCTATCGAATCGGAGATATGTACCACTGCATCTCTTCGGGAGGGAACAAAATCCCCCGCCTGACCTTTGTTGACCGCACGCCGGATGTCATTGATATTGCAGGCTTTACCCGCATTACCTTCTCCTCCATGCAGGAGGTCATCCGTCTCAGCCGGTTGGAGTTGGGCGATTGGATCCTGAAGAAAGAATTCAGTCAAAACGGAGATCCTTTCCTGCATATGTATCTGGAGCTCCCGCCGGAGGCCCAGGCCAGTGAGGTAACTGTGCGCACTGTTTTGACGGAGCATCTAAGCCTGTACTTCAAGTACTTTGACAGCGACTATGGTGATCTAAAGAAGCTTCTGAATATGGAGCCGCTGGAAATCACGATCTTGAAATATGGCACGATCGCAAGCTACGAAGCCCGGATCGGCGCCCATGTTCCCCGGATCAATCCCGGCATGCTGGATATTGTCGGAATCCTGCATCAGCCCGACTTATATGCACGGGAGGCGAGATCATCAACATGAACATTCCCTATATTTCCGTCAATGTCACCGCGTTGAGCTGCTTCTCGCTGATGCTCGTCACCTTCCTGGCCGCCAAAAAAACGCCGGAGATCAAATCTTTTCTTCTTGTCCTGGTAGACTGCATTCTGTGGTCGGGCGGCTCTATCCTCATGCGCTTTCAGATGTGGCCGGGAGTCAATTTCTGGTACACGGTGTCGCTTGTGGCGCTGTTCTGCATTGAACTGGTTTTCTATTACTTTGTCCATACCGTTTCCCACCAGAAAGGGAAATTCCTGCTGATTCTCTTCCTGTGCCTGACGTTAGCCATTATGCCGGGCACCATCAGCGGACGATACCTTCCCGCGCCCTCCCCTGCCACTCTTGCAGATGGTTCTCAGATTTTCCTCTACACGAATGTTCCCTGGCAGCTGGCGATCCCCTGTACCATATTCGTCGTCATCATCGCCGCCACGGCCTACACTCTGCTCAGCCTTCTGCGGACGCAGGGCACCCGTTCTCCCGGGGTCCAGGTCATCCTGATCGGCGGAGTGGTCCTTCTGTGCGGCAATCTGCTTCAGGTCTGCCTGCCGGGAAACACCTTCCCCTACGACGCCCTTTCCGGCATCATCTTCGCCATTCTTTTGATGTATGCCCTGTATAAGCGGCGTATGTTCCAAATGACGTTGATTTTCTCACGCACCGTACTGACCCTGATTTTGGCGGCAATCTGTCTGTTTTTCGCCTCTAACTTCCTGATTCCCATCCAGAACTTTGTCAACACCTCGCTGGGGCTCAACACAGAGGCGTCTATCATGGTTGTGGCCCTGGCCTTTTCGGCGCTGCTAGGCAGCAGCTATTGGGTGACCCGGCATCTGCTGGACAGCCTGTTTACGCGCGAGGAGCAGCGCAACCGACTGATCAAAAAATTCTCGGAAGAGATCAACCAGTCTCTCCACACGGCAGATATTATGAGAGAGATGAGCGAGATCATCAGCCGGGAGATCTCCACGGATAAGGCGTATATCTGCCCCTTGGAGAACGACGCTTACCAAGCCCGGTACTGCTCCAGTCCCCTGGCGTTCCGGTCCTTCTCTATCTCCAAGAACAGCCCGCTGATCGCATGTCTGAATGAACAGGGCAACTACCTGGTCATGGAGGAGTTTCGGAACAGCCCGCAATACCTCTCTGTCTGGGAGTCGGAAAAAGATTTGTTCCGTCGCCTGAATATCGACTGCGTTGCCGCCATGCGGGACGGATCGGATATTGTGGGATTGGTCCTTTTGTCCGCCAAAGATCATTACTGTCACTTCAACGCAGCGGAGACCGGCTTCATCGAAACAGTTTGTTCTATCGCATCTATCGCCATGAAAAACGCTGTTCTGTATGAAAAGATGTACCGCGAGGCCCGGATCGACCCGCTGACCGGCGCTTACAACTACCGCTATTTTACAGAACAGTTGAATGAACAGTTCCAGGTCCACGGCCGCGAGTGCCTGACCCTGCTGTACCTCGATGTGGACGACTTTAAGCTGTACAACCAGCTCTACGGCGCCGGCGAGGGGGACGATGCTCTGCGCCGCATTTCCCAGACCATTTCCTGCTGCGTCGGGGAGCAGGGCACAGTATTCCGCACCAGCGGAAAAGTCTTTGCCGTATTGCTGCCCCTTCAGGATTCCCAGCGTGCGCGCACGTTGGCCCACGAAATCGGCAGTCAGGTAAAGAAAATCAATCAGACCCCGGAGCGCTCCAAACGCAAGCCGCTCACCGTCAGTGCCGGAATCTGCTCCGCCCCCTATGCCGCAGCCAGCGCCAAAGAGCTGATGGACAACACGGATTTGGCCGTATATAACGCCAAACAGATCGGTAAGGCTCAGGTCCTTGTGTTCCAGGGCGCCTCCAATCTGATGCCCCATCAGCTTATGGAGCGGACGGAGGCAATCATAGAACGAATCGAGCAGGGAGACAGCGCCCACCAAAACGCAATTGCCATGATCTCCGCCCTTACGGCGGCCATCGACGCAAAGGACCACTATACCTACGCACACAGCAAGAATGTGGCCCGCTACGCCGCAACTCTGGCGGTGGCCGCCGGGCTCAATGATGATCAGGTCCGCACGATCTACCTCGGCGGTCTCCTGCACGACATCGGGAAAATATCCATTCCGGAAGCAATTCTGAATAAAGCGGGCCGTTTGGGCGACGATGAGTACCAAATTATGAAGGATCATGTAAACAACTCCATCGCTATGATCCGACATCTGCCGGAGATGGACTATTTGATCCCTGCGGTGTTGGGACACCATGAGCGCTGGGACGGCAAGGGATATCCGCGGGGCATTTCCGAAAAGGAGATCCCTGTCTCTGCCCGTTGTCTGGCAATCGCAGACGTGTTTGACGCCATGACCACGGACCGCCCCTACCGAAAGGGTATGCCGCTGGAATATGCCCTCAGCGAGATCACCAAGGGCGCCGGGACGCAATTTGACCCTGAGCTGGCCGTTATCTTTGTGCAGTTGATTCAGAACAAACGTATTTCTCTGCAAAAAGAACCCGCTCCCGCTTATTAAGCCGTCGGAATTTTTCCCGCTTTGAGCCATTCAATAAGAACCAGGATTCCATCCATTTCAATCAATGGACGGAATCCTGGTTCTTTCTATATCCCATCTGTAAAATATAAGTGAAGTCAGCCGATTCCCATTGTCTGGACGCAAAACAGCCCGGACAATCAACTGTCCGGGCTGTCTGCCCACGGAGCGCGCATACTTCCGCTGTCAGCGTATCAAACACGCACCGTTAAAATAAGATTTTTCAGCCGAAATAGCTGCGGTACAGGAATGTGACAATCTGCGCCCGGGTGCAGAAGGCATTGGGGCTGAACGTGGTGGCGGAGGTACCGCCGGTCACGCCCCAGTCGGCTGCCCAATTGACGGGATCGGCGTAATACGCACCGGCAGGCACATCCCGGAAGGAAGCACGCGTCTCAACCTCAGGGTCTCCCCATGAGTGGTACAGGAATGTGACGATTTGCCCGCGCGTACAAGTGGCGTCGGGACTGAAGGTCGTGGGGGTAGTGCCGCTGGTGATGCCCTGTTCCACAGCCCACAGCACTGCGTCATAGTAATAGCTTCCCGCCTTCACATCGGTGAATGGACTGCGAGAGCTCTCCGGCTTGGGCGAACCGTCAGCCCGCCACAGGAAGGTGACGGCTTGGGCGCGGGTACAGACATTGTAGGGGGAAAAGGTAGTGGCAGAGGTACCGCCGGTGATCCCCTCCCCTACGGCCCACTCCACCGCGTCGCGGAAATAGGCGTCAACGGGCACATCGGTGAAGGGGAGGGAGTGCTCGCTGTCGCTGTCGGGGTAATAGTCCTTGCCGCCGGCGTCCTTCACGTAGAAGTCGTCATAGGGCTCCTCGGGGACATAGACCGTGCAGGTGGTACCATCCTTGGCGGGGAGGGAATCCCAGTCCATGGTCCGGGCGGGGTCCAGCGTTTCGCCGTCGTAGGCGTAGACGGTCATGGCCAGCTTTCCGGCGTCCGCCCCGGAGACGGTGAAGGTATAGTCCGCCCCGGCGGGGAAGGTGGCGATGAGCCCGATGTCCGTCATCTCCACCGAGACCTCGCCGCTGGTGCAGACGCCGTTGCGGTAGCTGCCGACAGAGCTCCCGGCCGCCCGGGAAGAGGAGGACTTCCAGAACTCCACGTTGACGTTCGGTTTTGCGTTCTGCGGATTATAGGGATTGTAGAGAAGTACACTGCGGGCGTGGCTGACACGGTCAAAGTCAGACTCGTTCTGCAGGTCATCCGTTTCCAACCGGGCCAGATAGTGCTCCAAGAAATGGGCTGTGCCAACGCTTTCTGCCCGGATGAGCACATCAACGGTCGGGCCAAAGGAAGTTGCTCCCGCAAGACCGATAAGCTTAATGATCGAGCTGAGTTTCTTTGTAAATGATGAGAGTGAAAAGGAGGGGTCTTTTGTTGGCAAAGCCATTACCTCATCCTGGAGCTGACTGTATGGAACAACTTTGAATGCAATAAAGTGATTTGAGACAATCATATCTTCCCGGGAACCAAACGCTTCGTCGGAAAAGCGGCTGATGATCGTGCGTTGGGATTCATTGATGCCATCGGTTTCTAAACCGGAGATACTCTGGAATCGCTGCCATACCTCTTTGTAATTCTCAGCAGGTAAGGTTAAGGTCGTGCCATATCTGGTGAACCCCCATGCGCCGGGAGCAACGCGCGGAACCAGATCCACCGGGCTTACAATGTTGTAAATATTGGGGTCGTATGCGCTGGCCGCGGAGCCGTAAGTGGCTCCGGCAGGGGTGGCAAACGTGTAAACATAAATGTCGGACAGGTGGAGCGTGCAGCCGCCAAGTCCCCCGCTGCTGGAACGGCTATTCTCGACAGTAAGCTCATTCAAGGAATGGCCCAGCAGGTTCGCTGTGGCAGCCGCCCTGCTGTAACCTACGATCCAAAGCTTCAGGTCTCCTTTGATCAGGTCCTTATGGCGATTGACGTAGAATTTCAGCCAAGAAAGGACCCCGTTGGCCGCTTTCTGGAAGCCAACATGATTCTTGGTCGGAAGGTTGGGGGAGGAAAAATCATCTGCTACATGGAAATTGCTGGCCCATTCATTTCCGTAGCCGCCGCCCCGGATGGGCACGGCGATGAGGGTATCCGTGCTGCCGTCCGGGTTCTGGATGTACTTCATGGCCATGGAGTAGGCGACCTTATCGTTCGTACTGGTCAGCGCGGTATCATAATTGAAAAACTGATAGGTCTCCGGATCAAAGCCCAGGGTATGATAGAGCTCCTGGATATTCTCCGCCCGGATCAGGTTATCCTCGTCTAAATCTTTGTTGAAGTTGGAGTTTACGTGGGCAGAGAAGCTGGCCATCTCCAGGCAGGCAGAGGCCTTGGCCAGGTCCGCGTCATAGCCGAAGTCGTCCTCCTGGCCGTAGAAGTAATTGTCATCGTAGTTGAAGTGCCAGGTCCGGGTCTTCCCGGAGTTTCCCATGAAATGGAACTCCGCCGTGCCCCGGGTGAAGTCGGTCTTCAGCAGGGTGTCCGGGTCCGGCAGGACGGAGAGGTCCCAGTCCTTCAGGATATTGGCCCGGGTATCCAGTGTGTAGGTCCCGGCCTGGGATGTGGGCTTGCCGCTGAGGATGGTCTTCCCATTGAAGTTGTAGCTCACCTCCAGGCCGGAAGCCACCCGGTTGCGGATACTGTCGGTCCCGGCAAGCGTCGTGCCGCCGGAGCTGAGGGTGAAGTACTCATAGGGCTTTTCCCGGGAACTCTTGGCCGTTACCGTCAGGGATTCCAGGGCGCAGGCGGAGTCCTGGGCCGTGCAGGCACTGATGCCGGCGAAGGAGACCGGCTGCTTGCCGGAGCCCAGACCGCAGCCCACCACCCCGATATTGCCCAGCACCAGGCAGTGGTCCACCAGGGAGTTGTTGGTGCCGGAGCCGATGCCGCTGACATAGATCATATGGGAGCTGTCCGAGGTGGAGCTGGCGTCCAGATAGATGCCGAGCTTTGCGATGCAGTTGCGGATGGTGCCGCCGGAGGAGATGCCGTTGATGCTGAGGGAACCGGCCAGCTTCCCGAAGGTTCGGTGCACCGTCATGGTAACGGTGCAGTCCTCGATCAGGCCGTCCATGCCGCCGTTGTAATTGGAGAGGGCGATGCCCGCCAGGCTCTTGCCCACATCAAAGGTGTCGGTATCCTTGCCTCTGTTGGTGAGGGTGATATTCAGATTCCGGATGGTGCCCATGTTGCACTCAAAGAGCGGCCCGCGCAGGTTATAGATGGTGTGGCCGTTGCCGTTCAGTACGCCGCCGGAAAACAGGCGGCCGCATACGGAGTTGGCGTTGTAGCCGTTGCCGTCGTACTTCACATCCTCCTGACTGGCGTCGATGTCATTCATCAGGAGATAGTAGCCGTCATGGGTCTTGGTTTTCAGATCTGCCAGCGTGTAGATGGGTACATAGTCGTCAGGGATGACGTCCGTATCCGTGTCAGTGGTAATGTTGGTCGGCGGGGTTTCGGACGGAATATTGGAGGTGTCCCAGTCCTTCAAAATATCGGCGCGGCTGGCCAGAGTATAGCCCTTGCCGCCGGAGACCGTGCCGCTTTCGTGGATGTTCTTTTTCTCCGAGATATTCGTTACCTGAAGGTCAGCGGCCACCCGGCAGTTCTTGGCCCCGGCCGTGCTGCCGGTGTAGGTCTGAAAGGCGGGACTGAAATCGATTTCATCATTGCAGGTCAGCGAGAGTCGTTCCAGCGCACAGGCGGAGTCGGTGCATTGGCTCATATTGGTCAGTCCGATGGCGTCGCTGCAATAGGCGTCGCCGGAGACAATTACGCTGCCAAGCACCAGACTGTGGTCAATGAGCCCACTGTTGGAGTATGCAAGCCCGGCAAAGGATGCGGCTCCGGTGAGCCATGCGCCTCCGTTTTTGATATGGTAGTCCACATCATAGGATGCAATGCAGTCTCGGATAGTTCCGTCGTTATATGCGGTGATTCCGCTGAGCCGGAACGTCACCTGACTTCGCTCGCCTTCCAGTGTAAACAGTGTATTGCAGCTTTCAATTGTGCCATGATTCTGCACAGCAATGCCGCTGATATTGACCTGCGCGCCGGAGTACTGTGCAGTCATATGGTAAACCAGACGCTCACTGTCCTCTGGAGTATCGTGAACGGTGGTATTCAGGTTTTTAATCGTACCAGCATTAACCCTGAGCAGGGTTGTTTTCAGATTGTAGATGGTGTGTCCCTGTCCATCCAGCGTTACGCCTTGTCTAAGACTGTCTGCTACCGTGGTATAGTCACTGGAGCGGTAGTAGGAGATGCTCTCCTTGTTGGCGTCGATGTCGTTCATCAGCCGGATGGTGGTAACACTGCTGTCGTTGGTGGCGGCCTTGATGTCCGCCAGCGTATAGACATTGGCTACCCCCGCCGTGCCGGTGCTGGCGAAAGCGGAAGCAGGCAGCAGGCTCAGCACCATAACCAGGGGCAAAAAGCCTGCCAACAGTCGTTTTTTCATGGGGTCCCCTCCTTAAAAGCGGTAAAATTCCGTCTGGTCGCTGTCGGTGCGGTAGACGGAGACATAGCTGCCGTCGGCGCTGGCGTAGGCGTAGATGCCCGAGGCGTCCACCCCCGGCAGACGGATCAGCTCGCCGCCGTCCTTGCTGTGGATCACCGCGTCGCCGCCCTCGTCCGTGACGTTCAGCACCTGCTCATGGCCCTCCGCATAGCCGCCGCCCAGTTCTTCCACAAGGGCCTCCATAGCGGGGTACACCAGGGAATAATAGGGGTCCTCCCCCGTCTGGGTCCAGGTCATGACCTCCCGCTCCTCCCGGAGCTGGCCGTCCAGTCCGTAGATCTGGGCATAGAGGGTGTAGGTCTGGGGTTCGCCCTCCATGAAGTAGACGGTGTCGGCACTGACCTCATTGCCGTCCGCGTCCTTCCAGACAAAGCGGATCAGTCCCTGACCGCAGAGAACCACCGGGGCGCCCTCCTCCCCCTCGATCACCTGGCCGGTGGCGGGACAGACGGCGTAGTACCGGGTGCCGTAGCCCTTGGCCAGCCAGGATGTGACAAACCAACCGCTCTGGGCGCTGCCGTCCAGAATTCCCTGGTCGTAGTCCATGGTGAACACCAGCTCGCCGCTGGTTTCAGCGGGGGTGCCGGTGGCCTCCACGCCGGGGCCTGCGGGCCGGACGTCCGGGGTCACGGTCTCGCCTCCGCCTACCATCTCCTCGGGCACAGATGTTTCTCCCTGAACAACATCGTTCTGGGGGACGTCCTCTTTCGGATCGTCTTTGCCGCAGGCGGTCAGGCCCAGGATCAAAACCAGCAACAGACTCCATAGCTTCCATTTGCGACTCATAATGCTTCCTCCTATTTTTTGCGGATACGCATTGCTTTCCCTTCTATTTTAGTGTAAAGTGTCCGTAAAGACAACCTGTGTCAGTCCATGTATCAAAGCAAAGTTTTCAAAAGGAGGCTGCAATATGTCCCGTTTCAGCGTGTATCTCAAAAATCTGGTGGAGGAAAGCGGTGTTCCCCATGCCACCCTGGCCCGGGCCGCGGGGCTGAACCGGCCCAATCTGCAAAACATTCTCAGCGGCAGCCGGAAGCCCTCCCAGAAGGACGTAGAGAGCCTCCTCCCCCATCTTCGGGCCTCTGCCGCCCAGCAGGCGGAGCTGATGGAGCTGTTAGAGGAGGAGCTGCTGGGCCCCGATGTGGTGGAGCGGCGCGCCTGCGTGCGGACCATGCTGGAGCGGCTGGACCAGTCCTTTCAGGCCACGCCGGTGCCCCGGCAGGTCTGGCCCGCAGCCCCGGGCAGCACCAACGGCATGGAGCTGATCTCCGGGGACGCGGCCATTCTGAATATGCTGGCCTCCCTCCTCTCCGAGGGGAACCTACTGGGCGGAAAGCTGGTCTTCTTCCCCGGCTTTCCCAAGCACTGGCTGCAAAGAAGCCTCTCCATCCTCTGCGGGCTGCACGGCGAAGGGCTGCAAATTGTCCAGCTGGTGGAATTCTGGAAGGCGCCCCAGGCAGAAGCCGCTGCCGCCAACCTCAACGCACTGTCCGACGCCCTGCCCATGCTGCTGAGCAGTCGCCTGGACTATGAGCTGTGGTACACCTACGCCGCCCACGTGGAGCTCCCCCATGCCGGGGTGCTGTTCCCCTGCTGTCTGCTGCTGCCCCAGGCAGTGGTTCTGCTGCACCGGGACGGACAGCAGGCCATGATTTTCCGGGACCCGGCGGCCCTGCGGTGCTGGCAGGAGGGTGCTCAGGCCATGCTGGCGGAGGCAAAGCCCCTGTTCAACCGAAATATGGACACACTCAGCATTCTGAATTACTACAACGAGGTAGACACCCAGTCCCACCGCTCTGGGTTTATTCAATTTCAGCCCTGTCTGGTGCCCTATGCCGACGAAAAGATTCTGGACCGGCTGCTTCTGCCCCAAGTGCCGGGACGGGATGATCTGATCCAGGCCATTCTGACCTACGGTGAACTGCTGCGTCAGCAGTCCTATACCGGGATCTTCTATGAAGAGGGTCTGCGGCTTTTCGCGCAGACCGGGTTTATTTACGATCTGCCCCAGAATGGCTCCGTTCCCGCCCCGCCGGACATCCGGAAAACTGTGCTGGAGCGCTTGTATCAGGACTGCGCCAAAGGTGAGCGAATCATGCGCATCGCCAAGCCCCAGCGGCTGCGCCTGCCCCAGAATGTGATGGTCGCCGTCCGGGAGTATGTGGGGGTCCACTTTGTCCTGCCCCTGGAGCATTCCGGGGACTACTGCAACGTGCAGGTAGCTGAGGCCACCATCACCGAGGCATTTCTGGATTTTATCGCGGCCTTGGCCTGCTCCGACGCCACCTGTTCCAAAGAGAAGACGCTGGAAATAATCCGTCGGGAAATCGAAGAAAGCAATCTGTGATTCGGCCATGCGGTCACCCCGCCCGGAGACAGATTCCGTTCTGCCGGGTCGTCGCTCTCTCTATTATTTCTCCGCTTCACAGCAAAAAAAGAAACCGAGACCCAAGTCTCGGTTTCTCAGCTTGTCAAGAAAGTAGTAAAACCTCTTTTTTCATAGCGGAATATCCAATCAGCACTGTCCACACATAGGCGCAAGTCTTGGGGATCATCAGCATTCCGATCATGGGGACGGTGTCCGCCCACAGCACTACCGGGATATAGAAGCCGAAGCTCAGCACAATGGTCAGCCACATCCAACGGAACGCCCGGTCCCCGTGCTCCTTTGCGCTGCCATAGAACAGCACAATGATCAGAAGCCCCATCAGCGCAAAGGGAATGTTCCGGTAAATGCCCCAGGACAGAGGTGAGTTCGCGCTCAGCCACCGGTTCTGCGGCATCATGCAGAGAATGACACGCGCAGCCGCCAAGCCGTACACAGCGGCGGTCAGCTCCCGTTTCCCCTGGATCCGATAGCGCTGCCGCCACACATAGTAGAGCAGCACATAGAAAACCGTCATGGTGACGGAGGTGATCCATTTGCCCATACCCAGAGGAACGGTATAGTTTTCAAGGCCGGTGGTGCACAGTGCCAGTGCGCGGGGGACAAGATGGAAGGAGTCTCCGGCGCCCAGCACGACGGCCATCAGGCCGAAGAGCTTGAACTGTGCGTTGCCGCGGCTCCCCCGGATCATCAGAATTCCGATGGTGATTACAGATACCAGATAAACCGCATCAAAAAGTGTTTCTACAATTGCCTGCATCGATCGATTTCCTCATTTCTTATAATTTTTCTTTGGCCACCACTGCCGCCTTGGCAAAATTCCGGCCAAATAACAGTCCCGCCAGCAAAAGGGACGCACCAAGACCGGTATAGAAATGCAATGAATCGCTCCGGCGTCAATCCGCTGGACCGCAGCCAAATTCCGCCGGCCATCAGGCCAATACGAAGAATGTTAAAGCCGGCTGCGCTCTATATCAAACAGGCGAGCAGCAGCAGGGTATTCCGTTTTACTTTCATAAGTTACCCCCTTCGGTGAACAATGTTCAATTTGCAGGATATAAAATTCCCACCGCTCGGTGGGAATTTTAATAAAGCGTCCTTCGGACGATCTCCAGCACGGCGCAGGGGTCATAGTCTTGCCGCAGCAGGGCGGAGAGCATCAGGGAAAAGAGCACATCGGCAAATTTTTCCGCTGTAAACTGCTCCGTAAATGCGTCTTCCCGAATTTTGGCATCGTGCTTCAAAACGGAACAGAGCCCTGTCAAAATATGCTGGCAAGTCTGCTGCATCAGAACTTTTCCGTCGGATCGTTCCTCCCTTACAAAGCTCAGGGAGTGAAGGGTAAAAAATCCGGGATATCGTTGACAGCCGTAAGCCATGCGCTCATACATCCAGGTCACGCAGGCCTGTACATCCTGAAAAACAGTGGCATCTTCCGGGCGGCGGAAAATTTCGCACCAGACACTTTCCACCGTCGCGCCGACCAGTTCCGCCTTGGAGTCAAAATAATTGTAGATCGACCCCACCGACACACCGCAGGCCGCCGCAACAGAACGGATGCTGATTGCAGACCATCCCTGACTTCGGATCAACTCCCGACTGGTTTTCAGGATCTCATCTTTTGATGTTACAACTGTATTCATGCGTCTACCCTCAAAATGAACATCGTTCAATATCATTATACAGAAACCGCTCATCCTGTCAAGAGGGTTCCGCCGATTTTTCGTCTGTAATTTTTGGGACGTTATTTCAGTCTCTTCAAGCTGTCAATATCCCGCAGCGTGACGGTGGTTCCGCTTAGTGACAGCTGTGGTGCCCGCACCCATGGTCGCCGCAGGTATGTCCGCCCTCACCGTGATCGTGATGGTCACAGCGGACATCGGGATTGTAACCAAGGCTGCCCGCCAGCAGGGCATTCACCGCCGCATCAGCATCACCGCTGACACCGCCATAGAGTCTGATGCCGGCCGCGGCCAGCGCCATCTGGGCTCCACCGCCAATGCCGCCGCAAATCAGGGTGTCTACCCCTCTCTGCATCAGGAAGCCTGCCAGGGCACCATGGCCATTGCCGTTGGTGTCGATCACTTCTGTGCCGGTGATTTTATCCCCCGCCACCTCATAGATCTTGAACTGCTGCGTATGGCCGAAGTGCTGGAAGACCTGACCGTTTTCATAAGTGACTGCGATTTTCATATTCGGTTCTCCTTTTCGTTTGAGATCGGTTTCGTCGTATGTCTGTACCTGGCGGCAGCGCCCGCAGCGCAAATGCTCCTGTCCGCCGCAGATGCGGTAACTGCCGCCGGTAATGTGCAGCGGCTTTCCGTACACGAGGCAAGCCGCAATTTTGCGCCGTGCACTCTCATAGATCTCCTGCACAGTGGACCGGGAGATGTCCATCTGTTCAGCGCACTGTCCGTGGGTCCGCTGCTCTAAATCCACAAGGCGGATCACCTCATACTCGTCCAGCGTCAGCACAATCGGCTCTCCGTCCGCACTCCCCCCCGGGATAAAGGTATCCACCTGTGGTGCGCCGCAGATTCTCCGGCATCGTGGCGGTCTCGGCATCGACGTCCCCTCCCATATTTCCGGTATATACCGATTATAGTACAAGATTTCAAAAAGTCAATCCTATATTTCCCGATCCAGAAATCGAACAGACGCCACTCCTTTGGCTCACTGTCCTTTCCGGAAATAAAAATGCGGCTGACAGCATACAGCTGTCAGCCGGGAAGATTCTATATTCTTCACGGTCCTTTTCTCTGAACCGCACTCGTATTTTCGGACTTTTTCTTTAAGACAACAGAATTCTGTCGTTATCCAGCATACTGCCCGCCACCTGCCGGAAGCGCTCCAGCAGATCGGCCACCCCCAGGGCGGCCCGCTCCTCACCGGCCACATCCAGAATAATGCCGCCCCGGTCCATCATAATGGTACGGCTGCCGTGCTCCAGCGCCGACTGCATATTGTGGGTGATCATCATGCAGGTGATGTTATCCTTGGCCACGATCTCCTCCGTCAGCGCCAGCACCTTTTCCGCCGTAGCGGGGTCCAGGGCGGCGGTGTGTTCATCCAGCAGCAGCAGCTTCGGTGTGACCACCGTGGCCATCAGCAGGGTCAGGGCCTGACGCTGACCGCCCGAAAGCAGTCCAACAGGCTGGGACATGCGGGTCTCCAGTCCCAGCCCCAGCCGGGCCAGCTGCTCCCGGAAGCGCTCCCGGTCCGCCTTCGTGACCACAGAAAAGGGGGACATCCGCCCGTTGGCCCGCAAATAGGCCAGCGCCAGATTCTCTTCAATCGTCATATTGGGTGCCGTCCCCCGCATGGGGTCCTGGAACATCTGCCCGATATACTTGCTGCGCTTGTAGTCGGGCCACTCGGTCATGTCCATGCCGTCCAGCGTCACCGTGCCCGTGTCGGGCAGAAATGCCCCGGAAATGGCGTTAAACAAGGTACTCTTGCCGGCGCCGTTGCTGCCCAGAACGGTGACGAACTCCCCCTCCTTCAGAGACAGGGAGACATCCCGCAGCGCGGTTTTCTCGTTGATGGTACCGGGATTAAAGGTTTTTGAAATATGGCTCAGTTCCAACATCGTCATTTTCTCCCTTCCACGGCAGCGTCAAGCATCTGCCGGCGGCGGCGTCCTGCGCTGTGCTGCTTCTGCATATAGGGTCCGGCAATGGCCAGGGCCACGATCACCGCAGAGATCAGCTTCAGGCATTCGGCGGGCAAATTCATCCGCAAAGCCACAGCGATAATCAAACGGTAGATGATGCTGCCGGCCACTGCCCCTACAATTTTAGCGGGAATCCCGCCGCGGCCAAAGATAGTCTCTCCGATAATGAGGGAGGCCAGGCCGATGATGACCATTCCGGTACCCAGGTTAATATCGGCAGTCTTCTGGTACTGGGCCAGCATAGCGCCGGACAGGGCCGTCATGGCATTTGCAATGCACAGGCCGATGGTAACCGTACTGACCGTGTTGATGGAACTGGCCCGGACCATATCCGGGTTATCGCCGGTGGCCCGGATGGACAAGCCCAGTCGGGTGCGCAGGAAGAGCACCAGCAGAATCCCCACCACCGCCGTCACCGCAAAGGCCAGCAGCAGCTTATAGGGCGCGCCTTTGCCCACCAGATCGCGGAACTTCGTGAATACCGTCTCCGTTTTCAGCATATTCACGTTGGAGGAAAAACCCATTACCGCCAGGTTCACCGTATAAAGGCCGGTGTTGGTGATGATGCCCGCCAGAATCGAGGGGACTCCCATGCGGGTCTGCAGGGCAGCGGTAATATAGCCCGCGGCGCTGCCCGCGAGCATGGCCAGCAGCATACCCAGCACCGGGTGCCCCGAAACGGTAAATACCGCAGACACGGCGCAGCCCAAGGTGAAGCTGCCGTCTGTGGTCATATCGGCGATATTCAGAATACGGAAGCTCAAAAAGAGGGCCAAGGCCACCAGGGAATAAATACAGCCCAGCTCCAACGCTCCCATGAGCACGTTCATACTCAGCATTTTCTTTGTCTCCTTTCCATTCTCAGCTTGGGAAAAGGCGGTGCAGCCGCCCTTTCCCAGACCTCCGCCGGAGAGGTTGTTCCTCTCCGGCGGAGCGATACAGCTCTTACTGCTCGGTTTCCACTTCCACAACCTGACCGGCCATGGAGGAGAATACCTTGGCGTCGATGCCCACCTTCTCGGCGGCCTCGCGGTTCACGGTGATAATGCCGCCGTCCATGACGTGGTAAGCGGGGATCTCGCCGCCCTCCAGGATATCGGCGGCCATGTCGGCGGTGTAGGCGCCCAGCTCGGTGTAGTTCACGCCGCAGGTGGCAAAGCTGCCCGCCTTGACGAAGGAATCGGCGCCGGTGTAGTGGGGGATGCCGGCCTCGTTCAGGATCTCGGCCACAGCGCCGGCGGCGCCCATGACCACGTTGTCAGTGGGGGTAAACACGGCGTCCACCTGACCCACCAGAGCGTTGGCAGCGGACAGGATCTCGTCGGTGGTGTTGCCGGTCTTTTCCACATAGGCGATACCCTTGCTCTCCAGATAGGCCTTGGCGTCGGCGATGGGGGTGGCGGAGTTGGGCTCGGAGTTGGAGTACAGCAGGCCAACGGTCTTCACATCGGGGTTGGCAGTGAGCATCATGTCCAGGATGAAGGGGGCGTTCAGGGCGTCGCTGGTGCCAGTGATATTGTCGATGTCCTCAAGACCGGCAGCCGCGGGATCGGAGATGGCGGCGTAGACCACGGGGATGTCGGTACCCTCGGTGGCGTTGGCCATGCACTGGGCGGCCAGGGTGGCGATGGGGATGATGGCGTCATAGCCGCCGCTGACCACCTGGGAGCCGATCTGGTTCAGCACGGTGGCATCGTTCTGGCCGCTGAAGGAGTCAAACTGAAAGACATATTGAGAACCCTCCTGATAGGAGCGGGCGGTCAGTTCCTCCTCTATGGCGCTGCGGATCTCGTCCAGGGAGGCGTGGTCCATCTGCTGAACGATGGCCACCTTGAAGGTCTTGGTCTCGCCAACGGACATGGCGGAGCCGGCGCTGGCGGAGCCGGAAGTGCCGCCGGACTGGGCGGGACTGCTGGAACAGGAGGCCAGCAAGGACAGGGACATTACAAGAGACAGAGCGGCGGTAAACAGCTTTTTCATATCAAAAACCTCTTTCTATTTTCAAGCAATTTATTTTGTAGTTTATGTTCGGGGGCGGGCTGATATCCTTCTTGCCCGCGCCATCGTGTCAGTCCCATATACCCTGCTCCTCTCTTCAAAAAGCAAAAATCCCGACAAACTGCTTCACAGTTTGTCGGGACAGATCAAACATCTGCGGTGCCACCCGGCTTGACGGACTGTCGGTCCGCCCACTCAGTGCGTACTATCATACGCCGGTCTTTGATTACGGAGGACGTTACTCCGTCTCACATACTCCGAAACGCTGCCGCTTCGTTTCCGTTCGCCCTTAGAAGCCCATTCAGCCCTATATTCTCTGCCGTGCTCTCACCATTCACAGCTCTCTGAAAGAGAAGGGATAAAGCTTACTCACTCTTCTTCAACGGTTTGAAGTGATAATAGCATGGGTTTCTCCCTTTGTCAACACCTTTTCTGCTCTTATTTTGATTTTATTCTTCCAGTCTTACCCAATCGCTGTCATGGCTGCCAACAGCACCGCAAGAAAGCCAAAGCTGATTCCTGTGAACAGCGCCATAAAACGCCCGCCCTGTCCCGGCATATACTTCGTATACTCCCGGAAGGTGATCAGACTGGCGAGAGAGGCCACCAGAGTGCCCGCACCGCCTATATTGACCCCCACCAGCAGTCCTTTGTAATCCGCTGTAAACCGGCTGAGCAAAATAGCCGCCGGCACATTGCTGATGATCTGGCTGGTCAGCGCGGCCACCAGCATAGTGCCGTGGTCCAGTAGCTCCGAAAACAGTGTCCGTACCTCCTCCATCCGGGCCAAATTGCCGGAAAAGGTAAAAAATGCGGCAAAGGTAGCCAGCAGTCCCCAGTCCACACTCTTCAGCGCATGGCGGTCCAGCACCAGAAGGCAGCCCGTAATCACCGCCGCCCCCACACCGTAGGGCACCACCCGCAGCACCATAGACACCGCCAAACAGAACAGCAGAATATATTCCACCGCCCGCCTGCGGTCGATTTCAGAAACGGTCTCCGGAATCTCCAGCTCCTCTTTGGGGAACACAAGACAGCACGCCAAAATCAGCAGCGCGGATAACAGGAAGGGCGGCAGCATGATCAGAAGGAACTCTCCAATCGAAATATTATAAAAGCTGAACAGATATAAATTCTGAGGGTTCCCGAAGGGTGTGATCATACCGCATAGATTTGCCGCGCAGTTTTGCAGTACAAACAGCAGCGCGCCATGCTTCTCCTGCCCCGTGGTGCGCAGCACGAACCAGCTCAGGGGCAGAAAGGTCAGCAGAGCAGTGTCATTGGTCAGCAGCATAGAACCAAACATGGTGATCACTACCATCGCAGCAGCCACGCTGCGCACTGTGTGAAAGGTGCGCACCAAGCGCTGGGACAGCACCGAGAACAACTCCGCATCCCGCAACGCGAACACTACTGCCAGCACACTGAACAGACATACCAGGGTTTTGATATCATAATAACCCAGATATTCTCGGTCTGGCGGCACAAACAACGCTGTAAGCCCTGCCGCTGACAGCGCCACTGTCAGCATGGCGTTTTTGCCGCACCAACTGACGACCTTTTTTCCCATGATTCCCGCCCCTTTCTTTTCCGCATTCGCCACCATACCACAAATTGACGGCTGCCGCAAGAGGACTGTATAAAAAAGCCTCTCTCCGTTTTCACAGAGAGAGGCTTCTCAGAAAAGCTTTCGAGCGGCTTAGAACATAGGCTCCACAGCGCCGTTGTAGGTGCTCTCGATATACTCCTTCACGGCGTCGGACTGCAGGGCCTCCACCAGAGCCTTGGTCTTGTCGCTGTCGGCATCGGCGGCACGGACAGCCACCACATTGGCGTAAGTCTGGGCAGCGTCGCCGGAGGCATCCTCGATGGCCAGCGCGTCAGCCACCTTCAGGCCGGCCTGCAGGGCGTAGTTGCCGTTGATGACGGCCACAGTGCCGGGGTTGCTGTTGGCCAGCTGGGCGGGCACGGTGTCAGCCTGAACAGCCTGCACGTTATAGCCCTTGGCGTCCACGATATCCAGAGTGGTCACGCCCTTCTCAGCGCTGGCACCGGCGGGCAGCTCGATCAGGCCCTCCTGGGCCAGCAGCAGCAGAGCGCGGGTCTCGTTGCTGTCGTCGGCGGGGATCAGGATGGTAGCGCCGTCGGCAATGTCAGCCACGGCAGACACGCCGTTGCCGTACAGACCGAAGGGCTCGTAGTGGATCTTGGCGGCGGCCACCAGATCGGTGCCGTTGGAGGCGTTATAGCTGTTCAGATAAGGGGTGTGCTGGAAGTAGTTGGCGTCCAGATCGCCGTCGGCCAGAGCCTTGTTGGGCAGGACGTAGTCGTCGTACACTACGATGTCCAGGTCATAGCCCTTCTCGGCCAGGGCGTCCTTCACCTGCTCCAGAATCTCGGCGTGGGGGGTGGAGCTGGCGCCCACCTTGATAGTCTCCTTCTCCCCGGTGGAGCTGGAGGCAGCGCCGGAGGTGGAGGAGCCGGAGGCGGCGGGGGGGGTATCCTTCTGACCGCAGGCGGCCAGAGCACTGACGGCCAGAGCCAGAGTCAGCAGCAGAGCAAACTTCTTTTTCATGTGAATCGATCTCCTTTAATCTTTGTTTCGGTATGACCGTTTTCCGGTCTGAATACTGCCGCTATGCGGCGGCCGTTCATAAACGGCCCAAGGTTCAGGCAAGGCTCACATTCGTTCGCCTCGCCTGTCAGCACGCAGGCGGTAAAGGGTGGTAATTTTCATACAATCGACTCCTCACATAGAGGTTTATTTGATACGTTTATCAGTGCGCCGGGCGATAAAGGTGCCCACCAGCTGGATCAGCTGGACAATGACCACCATGAGCACCACGCACAGCCAGGTGATGTCCCCGTTGGAGCGCTGGTGGCCATAGATAATAGCGATCTGACCCAGACCGGTGCCGCCCAGGGTGGCGGCCAGTGCGGTGTAGCCAAAGATGGTCACGGTTGAGATCACCGCACCCTGGATCAGAGAGGGCTTGGCCTCCGGCAGGAGCACGTGCAGCACGATCTGGGCGTTGGTACAGCCCATGGCCTGGGCGGCCTCGATGATACCGGCGTTGACCTCTTTGATGGAGGACTCCACCATCCGGGCCACATAGGGGGCGGCGGCGATGATCAGGGTGACGATGACCGCGCCGTTGCCCAGGCTGGTGTGAACGATCAGCCGGGCCACCGGGATCATGGCCACCATGAGGATGATACAAGGGATGCTGCGGAAGAAGTTGATGATTACCCCCAGCAGACTGTTCAGCCACCGGACGGGGCGGATCCCCCCCTCGTCGGTCACCGCCAGGATCATACCCAGGGGCAGGCCGATGAGATAGGCGAAGAAGGCGGACAGCACCGTCATGTAAATGGTCTCCCAGATACCCAGCTGGAGCACTCCGTTGTTCCACAGCTTCACCAGCATTTCAGAGACAATGCCCTTTTCGCAAAGATTCGTAAGCAAAGCAGACATTTACACTTCCTCCTTCCAGGTGACTCCACTGTTTTTCAGCCAGGCAATGATCTTCTCCTCCTGCCGCTTGTCGTGGGGCAGCTCCAGGATCATGTGGCCGTACACCGTGCCCTCAAAGTCCTTGGTGTCGGCAAAGAGGATGTTCACCGGAGCCTGACACTCCAGCACCAGGTCGGAGATCACGGGCCGGCGGGACTTCTGCCCGTCGAAGATGATACGCAGGCGGCGGCCGCCGTCGGTCTGGGCGGCCAGAGCCTTGCGGTCCTGGGGCAGGATCAGCTCCTTGGCGATTTCCGACTGGGGAGAGGTGAACACATCGGCCACCCGGCCCTCCTCGGCGATACAGCTGTGGTCGATCACGGCCACCCGGTCACAGATCTGGTCGATGACCTTCATCTCATGGGTAATAATGATGATGGTCACACCCATCTCCTCGTTGATCTGGCGCAGCAGCTCCAGAATGGAGCGGGTGGTATTGGGGTCCAGAGCACTGGTAGCCTCGTCACAAAGCAGATACTTGGGATTGGTGGCCAGAGCCCGGGCGATGGCCACACGCTGCTTCTGTCCGCCGGACAGCTGCGCCGGATAGGCTCTCTCCCGCTCGCTCAAACCCACCAGGGCCAGCAGTTCTTTCGCTTTCTCTCTGGCCTGAGCCTTCTTCATCCCCTCGATCTCCAAGGGGAAGGCCACATTATCCAGCACATTCCGCTGTTCCAACAGGTTAAATCCCTGGAAGATCATTCCGATCCCGCGACGGACGCGCAGCAGCTCACTCCGGCTGAGCGCGGTCAGCTCCTGCCCGTCGATCCAGACTTCACCCTCGGTGGGCCGCTCCAGCAGATTGATGCACCGCACCAAGGTGCTCTTTCCTGCGCCGGACAGGCCAATCACGCCAAAGATTTCTCCGTCGGATATGGTCAAATTGATGTCCTTCAATGCCTCTACCCTTCCGGCAGAGGATTCGTAGGTTTTACTCAGGTGCTTGAGTTCGATCATACGGTCAGCTCCTTTTACTGCAACAAAAAACGGACCTGGGAACTCACTTTGCTCCCCAAGTCCGCATCAACTGGATCCAGACGCTGTTTTCAGCGCTCTGATTCGGATATGAAACAAGGCGAGTTGGAATTTTGGGTACGCATCATCGTGCGCATGCTGCACATGCACATCATATCCATCATCATAATGCTGGCGTTGGTGAAGATACGCATCCGACTCGCTCCTCTCCTTGTTGATGTTTTGTGGGCTTCTGCCCTACTGCTTGGGTACAGTTTAGCCCATAAAAGGGGCGATGTCAACCTCGGGTTCTCGAAAAACAGCACAAAACACGCATCTTAGTCCTTTTATTTTTATGCTTCTTGTATAAAATGCAAATTTTCCTTCTTTTTTCTCTGTTTGATTTTCCTTTTGCAGGATTTGCCCCTCTCTTCCCTGTCTATCTCATACGCCCCATAAACAAAAGGGCGCAGAGATGATCTCTGCGCCCTTTGTATCTCAGTTTTAAGACAGCAACACGGAATCCGTCTCCTCCTGCTGTCCGGCCACGGCGGCAAAGCGGGCCAGCAAGTCCTCTTTGGTCAGCTGTTTCTTCTCCTCCCCGGAGATGTCCAGAATGATCTTTCCCGCATTCATCATGATCAAACGGTTGCCGTGGATAATGGCATCCCGCATATTGTGGGTGATCATCATGGCGGTCAAGTGGTTTTCCGCCACGATCCGGTCGGACAACTCCAACACCTTTGCCGCGGTGGCGGGGTCCAGCGCAGCAGTGTGCTCGTCCAGCAGCAGCAGCTCGGGGCGGCGGAGAGAGGCCATCAGCAGGGTCAGCGCCTGACGCTGGCCGCCGGACAGCAGCCCCACCTTGCTGGTCATGCGGTCCTCCAGACCCAGTCCCAGCGTCTTGAGCTTCTCCCGGTACTCCTCCCGTTCCGCCCGGGTGATGCCCCAGGCCAGCCCGCGGCGCTTGCCCCGGCGGGCGGCCAGCGCCAAATTCTCCTCGATCTGCATGGTGGGAGCGGTGCCCATCATGGGGTCCTGGAACACACGGCCGATAAATTGCGCTCTCTTATGCTCCGGCAGATGGGTAACATCCTTGCCGTCAATGGCGATGGTGCCGGCATCGACGGCGAACGTCCCTGCCACTGCGTTCAGCATGGTGGATTTACCCGCACCGTTTCCGCCAATCACCGTAACAAAATCACCGTCGTTCAGGGTGAGGCACAAGTCCTGCAGAGCAGTCTTGGCGTTGATGGTTCCGGGGTTGAATGTCTTATATACATGGTTCAGCTCAAGCATTTCCGTTCCCTCCCTTTGCGGACTGAGGCTGGATCTTCTGGCGGAACATCTTGCCCTTCCAGTAGGGAATCGCCAGGAATACGGCCACGATCAAAGCGGTGACCAGCTTCAGGTCATTGGTATTCAGGCCCAACTGCAGCACAATTTGCAGCACGATGTAATAGATCACCGCACCGATGGCCACAGCCAGCAGCGTCAGTGCAAAGTTGCGGAAGATCTTGCCGAAAATCACCTCACCGATGATCACAGCGGCCAGACCAATGACGATGGCGCCCCGGCCCATATTGATGTCGCTGGAGCCCTGATACTGGGACAGCAGAGCGCCGGACAGGGCCACCAGACCATTGGACAGCATCAGGCCCAGCACAATGTTGGCGTTGGTGTCGATGCCCTGGGCCCGGGCCATGTGGGGGTTTGCGCCGGTGGCCCGGATAGAACTGCCCTTCTCCGTACCGAAGAACCAGTAGAGAATTCCAATCACCACCACGGTAACAACCAGCAGCAGGGGCAGGGGATTATCCAGCGACATAGTCCGCACATACCGCTGGGAAAGCAGCAGGTCATACTTATCCACGCTGACAGCCTGGTTGGCCTTGCTGTCCATAATGCGCAGGTTGATGGAGTACAGGGACAGCTGGGTCAAAATACCGGCCAGGATCGCGGGGATGCCGCAGCGGGTGTGGAACAGACCGGTGACCAGTCCGGCCAGCATACCGGCGGCCATTGCCGCCAAAACGGCCAGCCAAGGATTGACCCCGGCCCGGATCAGCATGACGCAGGCCGCGCCGCCGGTGGCCAGAGAGCCGTCTACCGTCAGGTCTGCCACGTCCAGGATGCGGTAAGTGATATACACACCAATGGCCATAATGCCCCAGACAAGGCCCTGAGCTACTGCACCGGGCAGGGCGTTCATCAATGACGTCAGGAAACTCATACTTCTTCTCCTTACAAACTTTTTCTTCTCATGCCGAAAGAGGCGGCAGATTATGCCGCCTCTTTCAAGGGGAAAATAGGTTTCAGATCGGTTGATCAGCCCTCAATGGCGGTGTAGCCCTCCACCGGCGTGATGTCCAGCTGCTCGCACATGGCGGCGTTGTACTTGGGGGTGGCGTCGGTGTACTCGATGGGCATGGTGGAGATATCGGCCTCTCCGGTGAGGATCTTGGCGGCCATCTTACCGGTGGTCACGCCCAGGTCGTAGTAGCTGATGGACAGAGTCGCCACACCACAGCCGGAGCAGATACCCTCCTCGCCGCAGATGGCGGGGACACCGGCGGGAACCAGCACGTTGGCAATGGCCTCGGTGTTGGAGGCGGCGATATTATCGGTGGGGATGTAGACCACATCGGAGTAGTCGGCAGCGGCCTGAGTCACGGAGGCGACATCGTTGGTGTCGGTAAAGGCAAATTCCTTGGTCTCAATGCCCTTGTCAGCCAGGTGCTTGGCCACCTCGTCGATCTGGTACTTGGAGTTGGGCTCGGCGGAGCAGAACAGCAGGCCCACCTTCTGGGTCTCGGGGAACCACTCCAGGATCATATCCGCCTGCTTGGACAGGTCGGCCAGATCGGAGGTGCCGGAGATGTTGCCGCCCACAGTGCCGGAGAAATTGTCGATGTCCAGGGCCACGCCGTAAGCGGTGATAGAGGTGCCCAGAATGGGGATATCCGCGGTAGCAGAAGCAGCGGCGGTCAGGGCGCCGGTGGCGTTGGCCATAATCAGGTCCACGCCCTCAGACACAAAGCCGTTGACGATGGTGGCGCAGTTGTTGGGCTCGCCGGAGGCGTTCTTGTTCTCGATGGTGACCTGGCCGGGCAGAGCCTCGTTCAGGGCGTCGATAAAGCCCTGGGTAGCGGCGTCCAGCGCCACATGCTGGACCAACTGGCAGATGCCTACGGTGTACTGGGTCTTCTCTCCATTAGAGGCGGATACAGCGCCGGAGCCGGAACCGGAACCAGCGGGGGCGTCGGTCTTCTGGCCGCAGGCAGCCAGGCTGAGACACATAGCGGCACTCAGCAGCGTGGCAATGAGCTTCTTTTTCATGGGAAAGTCTCCTTTTCTTTTTGATCCTTCGCGGGATAAAGAGACGGCATTCGCTGCCGAACTGCGGAGGCAAGGCCATGAATTCACATTCACACACTCCCTCAGATCAGCAACACATGTTCGCCTCGTGTTTACTTTGTTAGTGTAAAGCACCAAAGCAATTTAGTCAAGGGTCAATGTGAGAAAAACTCTTCAAAATACTCCTTCTGCTTTTGTTAGTTTTTCACAGAAAGACAAAATCGCCCCGACCTGTCTATGACAGGCCGGAGCGATCCGGGTTGTTTTATCCCAGGGCGATGTCCCGGGTGGCGTAGGCGTTCAGATCTAGCCCGGCGGTATGGCCCGCTAAATATTCGTAGTAACCCTGGCAGCCGATCATGGCCCCATTGTCACCGCAGTACTTCAATTCGGGCAGAAACAGGCGGTCCCCCGCCTGAGCGCAGGCCGCCGTCAGGTCGGCCCGGATGCGGCTGTTGGCCGCCACACCACCGGCTACGGCCACCTTGCCGTATTTCTTCATCCTGGCCGCCGTCATCACCCGCGGCACCAGAGATTCGCTCACTGCCCGGCCAAAGCTGGCGGCAAAGTCGGGCAGGATCAGCTCCTCCCCCTTCTGCTGGGCATTGTGGATCAGGTTCAGGCTGGCGGTCTTCAGTCCGGAGAAGGACATATCCAGATCATGGCCGGACACATGGGCCCGGGGCAGCTCATAGCGGCTGTCGTCGCCGTCCTGAGACAGCCGGTCCATTGGCGCTCCGCCGGGATAGCCGATGCCCAGCACCCGGGCCACCTTGTCGAAGCACTCCCCCGCCGCGTCATCCCGGGTGCCGCCCATGATCTCCATCTCGGTGTAGGACTTCACGTCCACAATCAGGGTGGTTCCGCCGGAGACGCACAGGCACACGAAGGGGGGCTCCAGATCGGGGTGAGTGATATAATTGGCGGAAATATGTCCCCGCACATGGTGTACCGGAATCAGCGGTACACCCAGGCCATAGGCGGCAGATTTGGCAAAGTTCACACCCACCAGCAGGGCGCCGATCAGTCCCGGACCGTAGGTCACCGCCACGGCGTCGATATCTCCCTTCCCCAGCCCCGCGTCAGCCAGAGCCTGGTCCGCCAGAGGGGTGATCGCCTCCACATGCTTGCGGGAGGCGATCTCGGGCACCACACCGCCGTAAAGCGTATGCATCTCGATCTGCGAGTTGACACAGTTGGACAGCACCGTTCTCCCGTCCCGGACCACCGACACGGCGGTTTCGTCGCAGGAGGACTCCACAGCTAAAATATTCATTCAAACTCCTCCTCTGCTTTCGCCCAATCCACCCGGTCTGGCATCCCGTCCCTGGGGCTCCAGGGGATGGTGATGTACTTGTCATAGAGGGGGCGGGCAAACCGGTTTTGGTATACCGCGGCATGCTGCCGGGCAATTTGCAGCGGATCCACTTCCTGCTCCGCCCAGTACAATACACGGTAGGGCACACCGAACAGAGTCATGTCATACCCCGCCTCTTTGGCTCCGTTTCGTTTGTAAAAGCCGATGCGCCGCCGGGCCATATCAGGATCCGGGGCAAATTCAGGGAGCTCGCTCTCTCCGAACAGCACATTGTCCCGCTCTGCCAACGCCAGTTCCTGAACCAGGCGGGAGCCGAGGCCGTCGCTGCGCCGGTGGGGAGCCACGCACAGATAGTCAAACAATGCCCAACCGGGAGCGTAGTTCCAAACGGTGGCCAGACCGGCGATATCCTCCCCGTCCATCAGGCCCCAGGCCCGATAGCTGCCCCGGTCCAGCATCCGCTCCATGGCCCGGAAGGGCTTCAGCTCATCCCGGGGAAAGGAGACGGACAGATCCCGGTCATAGACCAGCCTCAGCTGTTCCGCAGTCAGCAGCGTCATTTCCATATTTCTTAAACTTCCTTGTCATTAGAATGGCATCCTCTGTGGGATGCTGATAATAGCTCTTCCGGCGGCCCACCTCCTGAAAGCCAAACTTGTCATACAGGGCGATGGCCGCAGCATTGGAGGCGCGTACCTCCAGGGTCAAAAAGGCCAAATTGGCCGCACCGTAACGGCAGAATACGTCCAGCAGCGCGGAGGCCACACCATGCTTCCGCGCATCGGGCTCTACCGCCACGTTATCAATATATCCCTCGTCCAGCACCACGTGGAGTCCGGCATAGCCTACCACCCGGCCCTCCTCGTCCTCGGCCACAAGAAAGCTGGCCTGGGGGTTGAAGAGTTCTTCCTCCAGCATGGCTTCGCTCCATGGGGCGGAGAAGCACAGCTTCTCCAACTGGGCGATCTGCGGGATGTGCTCCCGGGACATGGGGACGATCTCGTAATACATAACAGTTCTCCTTTGGGATTTTTGGTTTTCCGTTTTACCCCGCCCAGAAGACGCGCCCAGCTTTCCGCTTGGCCGCAGCAGGGGCTTCGCCGTCGATATAGCCCACGGCGCAGTGGCCAATGCCCTCCCACTGGCCGGGGATGTTCAGCTCCTTCAGCAGCTGTTGACCCTCGGGCAGTTCGAACTCCTCGCGGGCCCGGTGGATCCAGATGCTGCCCAGGCCAAGAGAGTGGGCGGCCAGCATCAGGTTGCCCATGACCAGGCTTCCGTCGTACACCCGGTTGGGCCAGTCCTTCTCCGCCAGAACGATCAGAATGGCGGGCGCGCCGTAGAAGGGGTCGAAACCCTCCTTCCAGCCCCCGATCTTGCAGTTCAGGTCGGATATCTTATCCCGCAGCTCCTTGTTGGTCACGGCCACGATAATGGCCGACTGGTGCCCCATCCCGTTGGCGGCATACAGGCCGGCCTCGATGATCTGGTTCAGATCCTCCTTGGCGGGCATATCCGGCTTGAACTTCCGGATGCTGCGCCGCTCCTCCATGGCGCGAATGATATCGTTCATGACCATCTCTCCTTATGTTCAGGCTCCCGCCGCTTCCGGCAGGGGCGTGTGGTTTCTTTTTATGACAAACTGGAATTTATAGTTCTATTGGAGATGCATACTCCCTTAGTATGCGGTTGATATCTTCTTCGACTTTATAAAACTCATCATCATATTGACTCAGTATCGTTCCTGCTTGCTCGTCAGATTCTTCATTCGTTAGCTTCAAATATGCATCATATGCATTTTGTAAATTGTCTCGCAGCTTTGCGGGCAAAACAGTTTTCAAAACCGCCATTTCCTTTTGCAAATTGCCCGAATTCTCGATATTGAAGAAATATTGGTCATGTCCGCCATTGTTGATTTCGCTTTGATAGGTCATCAATTCTGAATAGGGAGAGTCCGTACGACCTTCTACCCACAAATCCCACATTTTATTCCACTTTTTCTGTTCATCGGTCAGTTCCACTTTGCTTTTCTTAAAAAAACTGAACACGCCCATTCCTTCCAGCCCTCCTTCAAATTCCGATTTGCTGCCACTTCAAAGTCAAGCACACTTTACCCTCCTCCCATCCTGCCCAAACCGGAGCCCAGCGCAGCGGATCCGGTTTGGAGACGAGGAGCAAGGGAGCCCAGTGAGGAGTGCCCACGCCTGGGCACCCCGAACGGAGCGGACTTTGCGCATCCCCCGTCCTGTCCAAACCGAAGCCCAGCGCAGCGGGTTCGGTTTGGAGACGAGGAGCAAGGGAGCACAGTGAGGGGTGCCCACGCCTGGGCGCCCCGAACGGAGCGGACTTTGCGACGAGTCGTCAGTGGGCCTCCGCCCAAGTCTTCCCCGCCGCCGTGTCGGCCAGCAGGCGCACGGGCAGACGCTGGGCCGCCACAGCCTCCATCTCTTCCTTTACCAGCGCACATACCCGCTCTGTCTCCCTCTCCGGACACTCCACGATCAGCTCGTCGTGGACCTGGAGCACCAGGCGGCCCTCCAGTCCCTCGGCCCGCAGGCGGTCCCGCACCCGGATCATAGCCAGCTTGATGATATCGGCGGCGGTACCCTGAATGGGGGCGTTCAGGGCCACCCGTTCCCCGAAGGAGCGGGTGTTGAAGTTGGAGGACTTCAGCTCGGGCACCCAGCGCCGGCGGCCGAACAGGGTGGTCACATAGCCGTCCTGGCGGGCCTGCTCCACCACATGGTCCATATAGGCCTTGACGCCGGAGTAATGCTGGAAATACTTCTCCATATACTCCTTGGCCTGGGCCACAGTAACGCCAATGTCCTGGGACAGGGAGAAGGCGGAGATACCGTATACGATGCCGAAGTTCACCGCCTTAGCGGAGCGCCGCATGAGGGGAGTGACCTCCTCCACCGGCACACCAAACACCTGGGAGGCGGTGATGGTGTGTACGTCCTCCCCGTGGTTGAAGCCGTCGATCATGGCCTGGTCCCGGGCCATGCAGGCCAGCAGGCGCAGCTCGATCTGGGAGTAGTCCGCATCCACCAGCACCTTTCCCGCCGGAGCCACAAACATCTTTCGCAGCTGGGCGCCCAGCTCGGTGCGCACGGGGATATTCTGCAGGTTGGGTTCCGTGGAGCTGAGCCGCCCGGTGGCGGTGACCGTATTCTGGAAGCTGGTGTGGATCCGCCCGTCGGGTGCGATCACTTTGCCCAGTCCGTCGGCATAGGTGGATTTCAGCTTGGTCAGCTGACGGTACTCCAGAATATTCTCGATGATGGGGTGCTGGCCTCGCAGCTTGTCCAGTACCTCAGCGCTGGTGGAGTACCCCGTCTTGGTCTTTTTCCCGGAGGGCAGGCCCAGCACCTCAAACAGCACCCGGCCCAGCTGTTGGGTGGAGTTGATATTGAAGGTCTCCCCCGCCAGCTCATAGATATCGGTCTGCACCTGGTCGATGCGGCCGGACAGCATCTGTCCGAACTCCGTCAGCGCCTTCCGGTCAATGAGGAAGCCCTCGACCTCCATCTCCGCCAGCACGGTGCACAGGGGCAGCTCCACCGTCTGGTACAGCTCCCACATATCCAGTTCCTTCAGGCGCTGGGTCAGGGTTTCCGCCAGCGCGCCAATTAGGGCGCAGTGGGACATAAGCGCTCCGCCGGACACAGCCAGATCCGCCAGAGGGCCGAAGGCCCCCTCGTTCAGATAGTCGGACGCCTTGGCAAACTGGTGGTTGTAGTAGGTCAAGCCCAACTTTTCCAGATTATAGCTGCCGTCGGTGGGGGCCAGCAGATAGGCGGCCACCTCCGTATCAAACACAAAGCCGCCGGGGGCGATCCCCTCCTGCAGCAGCGTGCGGCACAGAGTCTTCACCCCGTGGGATGCCTTTTTAATGTCCGGGGCAAACAGTCCCCGCAAAAAATCGTTATAGCAGTCCAACCGATCCGCCATAAACAGAACCGCGCTGTTTTCCTCCGGAGACAGTTCATACTCCACGCAGATCACATCCAGCGAGGGCAGCGCCAGCACGTTCACCCGCTCCTTTGTGCTCCACAGAGACAGAAGCTCCTCCATGCGGGCCCGGTCGGTGACGGTCTCGCTGGTACAGACGGAAAAAACCTCCGTCTTCTCCTCCGCCTTTCCCTCCCCCTGGGGGGCGGTGAGATGGTATCGATCAATCAGCTTGGAAAACTCCAGCTCTAAAAACAGCTGGTAGAGCCGGGCATTGTCCACCTCCCGGCGCACGCAGTCCTCCGGCTTGAAGTCGATGGGGGCATCGGTGTGGATGGTGGCCAGGTCGTAGGACATACGGGCGTCCCGCTCCCCTTCCGTCAGCTTTTTCAGTGCGGCGGGCTTCAGGCCCAGCTCGTCCAGATGGGCATACAGGTCGTCGATGGCGGGATACTGGGCCAGCAGGGCCATAGCGGTCTTTTCTCCAATGCCCTTTACCCCGGGGATATTGTCGGAGCTGTCTCCCATGAGGGCCTTCAGATCCACGATATGGATGGGGTCAAAGCCGTATACCCCTCGGAATGCCTCCGGCGTCATCTCCTTGGTGGTGGTCTGTCCCATGCGGGTGGACACCAGGCGAACGGTGGTATGCTCGGTGATGAGCTGCAAGGAATCCTTGTCTCCGGTAACGATCTCCGTGTCCCATCCGGCGGCGGCGTCCTTGGCGGCGATGGTACCCAACAGGTCGTCCGCTTCCCAGCCGTCCAGTTCATACATGGGGATGTTCATGGCGGACAGCACGTCCTTCAGAATGGGCATCTGGCTGGCCAGCTCCTCGGGCATCCCCTTTCGCTGGGCCTTATAGCCCTCATAGGCCAGGTGACGGAAGGTGGGGGCCTTGCGGTCGAAGGTGACGCACAGGGCGTCGGGCTTGCTGTCCTCCAGCTGCTTGTTCAGGATGTTCAGAAAGCCCAGCACCGCATTGGTGGGCTGGCCCGATCGGGTGGTCAGATTTTGGCTGACCCCGTAAAAGGCACGGTTCACAATGGAATTCCCATCCAGTGCCATCAATTTCATGGTAAAGTCCCCCATTCTCCGGCGCTGCCGGCAGTTAGCATAATATTATAGCAGATTTTCCCTTTTTATTCAAGGGCTGTCCCGGCGGTACGCACCAAGTAGTCCATGGCCTGCACCGGATAGCGGCCCGCAGCGGTCTCGCCGGTGAGCATCATGGACTCCGCCCCATCCAATACGCCGTTGTAGATATCCAGCACCTCCGCCCGGGTGGGGACAGGGCGCTGCTCCATAGACCACAACAGCTGCGTCACCAGGCAGAAGGGCCGTCCGGCGGCCCGGCAGCGCTCCGCGATGTCCTTCTGCACCCGGGGCAGCTGCCACAGGGGCATGGAGTTGCCCAGATCTCCCCGGGCGATACATACCTCATCCGCCCCGGCGATGATCTCGTCCAGCTTGTCCAGTCCGGTGCGGTTTTCGATCTTTGCCATGATCTTTACCCGCGCCAGCCCCCGCCGGTCCAGGGCCTGACGCACTGTAAGCAGATCCTCCGCCCCGCGGACAAAGGGCTGTAAAATGTGGGTCACGCCCCAGCGCCCCGCCTGATCCAGATCTTCCAGATCCTCTGCCGTCAGGGCAGGGGTGTCCGGCTCCACACCCAGGATCGCCAGACTTTTCCGGCTTTTCAGCACGCCGCCCCGGACCACCTGGCACCGCAGGGTATCTCTCCCCTGCTCCCGCACCTTCAACAGCAGGGCGCTGTCATCCAAAGAGATCTCCCGTCCCGGCTGTGCGCACTGTATGGCAGCCTCCGGAATAGGGATGCCGCCCGCTCCCAGCGTCACATCGGCGCCCTCCGTCAGTACAGCCGGTTCGGCCAGCTTGCCCACCCGCAGCTCTGGTCCCCGCAAATCCAGGACTAAATTGGGCTCCACCGCCGCCCGCTCAGCGGCAGCCCGAAAGCAGTTCAGCAGGCCGCCGCTCTCTTTCAAATTCGTGTGGGACAGGTTCAGCCGCGCCCCGGTCATTCCCGCCCGGAACATCTGATACAGGATTTCTTCCTCTGCACAGGCCATCCCCAGCGTGCCGTAAAAATTCATGGTATTCCCTCTCTTTCTTCCCCTTATTATGCCCTACTTGCAGGCAGCGGTCAAGCCGGGCAAACGTTGTCCTTGTCTCTGTGCCCGTACGGTTCTCCTTGCTTTTTCCCCTTCGTTATGGTAACCTAATGATAACAACCAGAAAGGATGATAGGTCCGCCATGCAGATATTAAGAGCTTCCGAGGACTATTTGGAGTCTATGCTCATGATGCAGAAGGAGCACGGTTATATCCGTTCCATCGACGTGGCCACCCACCTTGGCGTCACCAAGCCCAGCGTCTCTTACGCCACCAAACGCCTGCGCGAAAACGGATATATCGAGATGGATAAAGAGGGTCTGATCACCCTGACTGACCAGGGGATGGAAATCGCAGTCAAAATGCTGGAGCGCCACACCACCCTGACCAAGTTTCTGATCGCTCTTGGAATCGACCCGAAAACCGCTGAGGCCGACGCCTGCAAAATGGAGCATGATATCAGCCAGAAAACCTTTGACGCCATCTGTGCCCACGCCCAGAAAAATTTCTCACAGCTAAAACCAGCAGACAAATAAACGTTTTTCCTTTTCACGCACAAAAAGCAGCGCATGGATCATGCGCTGCTTTTTCGTTTTAGATATTATTTTTTTCCATACAGTCCTGCAAAAACCGGAACAGTTCCATAAGCTTCTTCCGGTCTGTTCCATCCTGATCTACGGTCGGATTATACTCCACACATTCGAAACTGACCAGACTTCCCGTATCTGCCACTTCCTTGATGATTCTCCGCACCTGTGCAAAGGTCAGGCCACCTGGAATCAGATAGCCGGTGGCCCGAAACTCTGACGGATCCAAACTGTCCACATCAAAGCTGATGTGCACCCGTTTCCCCTTCACCCGGGAGATCACCCGCTCCAGCACATGGTCCAGTCCGCAGGCTTGAATTTCCTCGACGCTATAAAGGTGGACTCCCTGCTGTTCCATAATGCCCCACTCCGGATCGTCAATGCTGCGTCCGCCAATGATATGCAGATTCTCCCCCAGCAGATTCACCCGATTTTTCCCCACGGTGAGTTCATCGCAGCACAGGCCGCAGGCCGCCGCCAAATCCATGCCGTGGATACAGGCAGACTGCGAAGTTGCCTCCGTATTGATATCCGCATGGGCATCAATGTACACCACTGCCAGTTCCTCTGCTCCATAGAACTCCCCCAGGGCGGCCAAAGACCCCATCGCGATGGAGTGGTCCCCTCCAATCACAAGGGGGAACTGTCCCTGCTCCAAGGCGGAGAGGGTATTGGCCCTCAGGCGGCGATTCACGGTCATAACCGTATCCAGATACTTCAAATGGGGCGGATACTGCCGGCAGGGCTCCAGCTTCTCCATGGGGACGGCAGCACAGCCGGGAAAGATCTCGGCCAGCCCGCCGTCCATCAGGGCGTCATAGGCAAACTCTGTGCCTCTGGTCGGCGATCCGCAGGATATGGCCGCCTCCAAAATTGCAACTTGTTTCTTCACAACTACTTACTCACTCTTCTCTACGACACAGTCCTGAGACTTGAAAATACTCTTTGCGGGCACAGTACCCCGAACGCATGATAAGGGGTAGACCGAGCTGCCCCGGCCAATGACCGTTCCGGGGTTCATCACGGTGTTGCAGCCTACCTCTACGCCATCACCCAGCATGGCCCCCACCTTTTTCCGGCCGGTGGGGACGGCCTCCGCCCCATCGTGGATGACCACCAGGGTTTTGTCGCTCTTCACATTAGAAGTAATGCTGCCCGCCCCCATATGGGCCTTAAAGCCCAGAATAGAGTCTCCAACATAGTTGTAGTGAGGAACCTGGACCTTGTCAAACAGGACCACGTTTTTCAGTTCGGTGGAGTTGCCTACCACACAGCCCGCTCCCACCAGAGCTTTGCCCCGGATGAACGCACACTGACGGACCTCAGTCTCCGGGCCGATGATGCAGGGGCCGGTGATGCTGGCCGTGGGCGCCACAACAGCCGACTTGGCGATCCACACATCGTCTGCAGGGTGATCGTAGTCCTCAGCGGACAGCGTCTCCCCCAGAGACAGGATGAACGCCCCTATCTCTTCCAGCGCTTCCCAGGGGTATGTGACCTTCTCCAGCAGAGGGGCCGCCTGGGTGTGGGTCAAATCGTATAAATCATGGACAGTGTACATGGGATACACTCCTTAATGCATTCAAATTCCGGGCCGGGCCCGGTCAGCCCGTCTATTGTATCCTATCGGCGGACATTGGTCAACCCGCATGGCCATAAAAATACCGCCCGGCAGCGCCGGACGGTATCTTTGTGTATCAAATTCAGGCCAGAGCCTTCTTGGCGGTCTCTGCCAGCTGGGCAAAGGTCTCCTTGTTGTTCACAGCCAGCTCGGCCAGCATCTTGCGGTTGATCACGATGCCGGACTTCTTCAGGCCGTTCACAAAGGTGGAGTAGTTCATGCCGTTCATCTTGCAGGCGGCGTTGATACGGGTAATCCACAGCTGACGGAAGTCGCGCTTCTTCAGCTTACGGCCGGTATAGGCGTAAACACCGGACTTCATGACAGCCTGGTTGGCCATCTTGTAGTGCTTGGACTTAGAGCCCCAATAGCCCTTGGCCAGCTTCAGGATCTTATTTCTTCTCTTACGCGCCATCATGGCGCCCTTAACACGTGCCATTGTTCGTTTCCTCCCCTTCTCTTACTTGTACAGAATCATGCGCTTGACGGCGGCCTCATTGGTCTTGTCAGCGATGGTAGTGCCGCGGAGGGACCGCTTCAGCTTAGTGGTCTTGCCGTGGCCGTTGAGCAGGTGGCGCTTCTTGGTCATGGCGCGCTTAACCTTGCCAGTACCAGTCAGAGAAAAACGCTTCTTAGCGCCGCTATGAGTCTTGATCTTAATCTTCGGCATAACAGAAAACTCCTTTTCTTACTTTTTCGCTTCTTTGTTTGTCTTGGGAGACAGGAAGATGGACATATGACGGCCCTCCAGCTTGGGAGCCTTATCCATCACGGCAGTCTCGCCGCACTCCTGAGCAAATTTCAACAGCAGCTCCTGGCCGATATTGGTATGGGCCATTTCGCGGCCGCGGAAGCGGACGGTGACCTTACAGCGGTTGCCCTCGCTAAGGAACTTCTGAACATTGCGAAGCTTGACGTTGAAATCGTTCACGTCAATGCTGGGCGACATCCGGACTTCCTTAACCTCTACCACCCGCTGGTTCTTCCGGGCTTCCTTCTCTCGCTTGGTCTGCTCGAAACGGAACTTACCATAGTCCATGAGCTTACACACAGGCGGGACGGCATTGGGAGAGATCTTGACCAGATCCAGTCCCTGCTCCTCTGCCTTGTGCAGCGCCTCTTGAGACGTCATGATGCCAAGCTGCTCGCCGCTGTCAGAGATCAGACGGACCTCTTTATCCCGGATTTCTTCATTGAGTTGATGTCCTGTGTTAGCGATGGGAAAGCACCTCCAAACTAAAAATAAAACGTGGCTGCCGGACCGGCACCCACGCTGCAACAAAACCCGCCAATTTCTTGACGAATACAGTTCCATGTTAACCCTTTGGCTCTGGCCTGGGGTGAGGACGGGGTACCGTGCCTGCTTTCTTTTGTTTCGATAGTATACCAAAACGTTGTGGCTTTGTCAACTACTTTTTATTGCACTCTTTTTTAATCTATGTTCAGCCTTTGATCTCCCCCCTCCAGGTTTTTAAAACTTATTATACGGACTTTCTTTCGTAATTCCCTGTTTTAATTTACATAACTAAATTCTGAATTTCAATTTCCGCTCCACTTATCCACATTTTCCACCGGAGTTTCCACATTCTAGTTTAAAATATCCTTTATTTTCAGTTTTATTTTCCTTTGCTGTCTTTTGCGATTTATTTCACCTCTGATTCAACCCACCAAGAAAGCCGGGTTACATAATTTTGTTTTACTCATAGCATTTTACACTAACCGGTTATAAGTTAAAACCAGCGGTCTCCCGCAGGAGACCGCTGGCGCTTGCATTGATATGATCCTGTTCAGTTTTTATTTCGTTTTCCAAACAGCTGTAAAAGACGCACAAACAAGTTTAAAAAGTCCAGGTAGAGCTGCAGGGCCGAGAAAATTGCCGCTTTCTCCAACATCTCCGGCTGTGCAGCATAATAGCTGTAATAGGCACGAATTCTTTGCGTGTCATACGCCGTATAACCCAGAAACAGTACAATGCCGAGCAGGTTAAACAGCCAATCCCCTCCCCTTAAAAAGGGAAGAAACACACTGCCCAAAGAGTAGATGATTAGGAACAGCAAGCCGGACAGTAAAATGGGCCCCATACGGCTCAGATCACAGCCCGTAAAATGCCCAAACACTGCCATAACCGCAAAATACATGGCACAGGCGCAAAAAACAATCATCACACTGCCCAGATCATAATAGCTCAAGGTCACCGACATGGTGACCCCCATGAGCACGGAAAATATCAAGAACATTCCCCGCGCCGTCTCCACGCTCATCCCCTCAATCCTGCTGGCCATAGTCACAGACAGTACCAGCGTAGCGATCAGCAGAATCAGCATCAAAGAGGGCATCGCTACAATCGCTCTGATCACGACCCCAGACATCATTCCGCTGATCCCAACGCCAAATGTGATCAGCAGCCCAAGGACCATCCAGGCAAATGTTTTTACGGTATACTCTTCTATCGTCAATATAGGCTCGCTGTAAGCGAACCCTTCGTCCCGATTCCTTTCATATCTCATAGAGCTCTTCCTTTCTATCAGGCCAATATCGTCCGACTGTTCCGCATAATATCTCTGTTTCAGTTCTATTCTTTGCGGCTTTCAGATATTATACTTCTAATTAGTCTCCGCTGCAAGAGCGTCAGTTTTTTCTTTCATACCTATCTCAATAGAATACTTTCTCCGCAATTTACTGTCCCAAAAACAACCACCCCTACGGAATTGATTCCGCAGGGGTGGTTACTTATAAAGGGGTACGCCGCGGCCCCAAAAGAGACCGCGGCGCATTTCATGGGCAGTATCCTGCCCTCCCGCCAGGGAAGACCTGGATACTTACTTCAGAAAGCGGTTGGGGCTAAAGGCATCGATGTTGTAGGAGGGCTTGCCATCCACGATCATCTCGGCAATCAGCTTACCAGTAATGGGAGACATGGCGATACCGTCACCCTCATGACCCGCGGCCATGTAGAAGCCGGGCAGAGTCTTGACCTCACCCAGCAGGGGCAGGCCGTCGGGGGTGTAGGGACGGAAGCCAGAGAAGAAGCGGATCACACTCACGTCCTTCAGCGCGGGGAAGAAACGGGCGGCGCGCTTCATCATGGTGTCGATGGCCTCGAAGGTGTTTTCCTCCTCGTAGCCTACGAACTCACGGGTAGCGCCGATCTCAACGCCGCCGTCCTTAGTCTGGGCAATACTCAGAGAGGCGCCCAGCTTCAGGATCGTCTGGTCCTTGATGGACTCAGGACGGAACTTGATCACGTTGTAGTTTGCGCACTGCAGCATAGCGGTCATGTACTTGCCGATGGGCTCAGTGATGGCCAGCTGGCCCTTACGGGGCTTGATGGGCATGTCCAAGCCAGCCAGAGCAGCCACCTTGCCAGCCCAGGAACCGCAGGAGTTCACCACCACAGGGGCGCGGAACTCCTCGCCGGCGGCAGTCTTAACGCCCACGCAGCGGCCGCCCTCGATGAGGAACTCAGCCACAGCGGCGCTGTTCTTGTACTCGGCGCCCAGCTTCTCAGCGGCCTTGCGGTAAGCAAAGGTCAGATTGATGGGGTTGACACCGCAGCTCTTGGCGCAGTACAGAGCACCCATGATATCCTTGGCCAGGTTGGGCTCCAGCTTGCAGGCCTCCTCGGCAGAGATCATGTGGATGTCAACGCCGGACTTGCGCTGCTCCTCCACGATACCGGCCAGCAGGTCCCACTGCTCCTGGTTCTCAACGGGCTGCATACCGCCGCAGTCCTCTTCAAACTCGATGTCGATCTCGGGGCCCAGCTCCTCCTGCAGGTGGCGGAACATCTCGATGGACTGGACCGCCAGATCCAGCTGCACACCGGGCTTCTTGGTATGATAACCGACCACGCCGTCGGTAGCGCCAGCGGAACCGCTGGCAGAGTCGTTGCGCTCCAGGACCAGAACCTTCTGATTCTTCTTAGACAGCTGCCAGGCGATGGAACTGCCAATGATGCCGCCGCCAACAATAATTACATCATACATTACTCGTTCCCTCCAAAAGAAGAAATCTTTACAGGACGAGCGGGCATTCTGCTCTTCATAGGCAGTACCTCAGCGGGGTTCTGCCCAGTCTGACGGGTGATCATCTGCTGAACCAAACGGCCGCAGGTCTTGCCCTGGCACAGGCCCATGCCAGCTCTGGTACGGCGCTTCACGCCGTCCACGGTGGTAGCGCCATCTGCGATGGCTGCCTTAATCTCGGCTTCCGTTACCTCCTGGCAACGGCAAATCAGTAATCCGTTATCCATGGCTCATATTCCCCTTTCTCAGTTTCTGGGCAGGCGCTTCATGCTGCGCACCACGTCAACATACTCCATGGGCACCGCCAGGCGCACCACAGCAGTACCGGCGTAGCTCTTCACCTTAGTGACGGCCAGCACAGTGCCCTTGCACACGACCTCGCCGCCACGGCTGACGGCGTCCACCACATCGCCCTTGTTGGGCAGAGGCAGATACTCGAAGGGGAAATCGACCGTACCCTCGGTCTCGGAATAGGACTTATCAACAATGGTGATGGCCAGGCCAGGGCAGTTGGCTACGCACAGGCCGCAGCCGGTGCACTTCTCCTCATGCAGGCAGGGCAGATTGGTGATCTGCTCACCGATGGTGATAGCGCCGAACTTGCAGATACCCTCGCAAGGGTTGCAGGGAATCTCCTGTACACACTCGACACACGCGACTCTGCCCTTCTTCTTGCGCTCCTCGCTGGGCACACCGGGGCAATTGGCCAGCTCCTCAGCGGAGGGCACGCCAGTAAACTTTACGCCTTCCATTATAAAGACCCGCCTTTCTTAGCCTGATAATCCGCCATATACTGCAGCTGCTGCTCCTTAGCCACGCGGCGCTTCTCGCCGAACTGGCCGGAACGCAGAGTATTCAGGCGGCCGGTGATCTCAGCCTTCTTGGCCGCGGCGTCCTCTGCGCTCAGATAGCCCAGGGCCTCCGCAGCGGCGACGCCAGCCATGTTGCCCTCTTCCATAGCGGAGGAGGCCTCCTCGACGCCGGTCACGTCGCCGGCCACATACAGGCCAGCTACGCTGGTCTCCATGTTACGGTCATGCAGAGGCACATGGCCGCCAAAAGCGGGAATGAAGCAGAACTCGCAGCCGGCCATCCAGATCAGCTCGGTCATGGGGTTCAGGCCAACTGCCAGACACAGGGTGTCCACGTCGAAGGTCTTCTCGGTGCCGGGAATCTGCTGGAACTTGCTGTCGACCTGAACGATGGTGACCTTCTCCACCTCGTCCTTGCCGATCACTTCCTTAATGGTGTGGCTGACATAGAAAGGCACACCGGCGCGGCGGATTTTGCCCGCATGTACGCCGTAGCCGCCGATGCCGGGCGCAGCCTCAACCAGGGCCACAACATCAGCACCAGCCTGCATCAGCTGATAAGAAACGATCAGACCCACGTTGCCGGAACCCAGCATCATAATGCGCTGGCCGGGCAGAACGCGGTTTACGTTGATCATGGTCTGGGCAGCGCCGGCGCCCATAACGCCGGGCAGGGTGCTGCCGGGGAAGGCCAGGTAGTTTTCCTTAGCGCCAGTGGCAATGATGACCTTCTTGGCCTTGACCACATAGTGCTCACCGTCGTGGATCACACCCAGGGAGCAGTCCTTCTGCATGCCGTACACCAGGGTATTCAGCCAAACCTCGGCGCCGCTCTTCTCGACACGCTCCAGCAGCTGCTGACCGATGACATAGCCGCGGGTGCCGGCCTGATGGGCACGGGAACCAAAGAACTTATGGATCTGCTTGAACAGCTGACCGCCGGGCAGGCGGTTCTCGTCCATGACCAGGACCTTGGCACCAGCGGTGGCAGCCTGGTAAGCGGCGCTCAGACCAGCAGAGCCGGCGCCAACGATTGCAACATCAACTTCTTTGATTTTCACTTTGCTTCCTCCTTCTGCTCAAAAGAGCCAAGGCCATCCTGAGTCTTGACGTGCATACCGTCACGGACGGGAGTTACGCAGGTACGGGTGTTGGGTACGCCATCGACGATCATCATACAGTCGGTACAACGACCGATCGCGCAGAAAATGCCTCTCTTCTCATGCCGCTTCACAGTATAGCGGAAAGAACGGATACCAGCATTCATCAAAGCGCTGGCAATGGGCTCGCCTTCCAGGGCTTCAACGGGCTGTCCATCACAGTAAATGGTCACTTTCTTTGTGGTATCTAATTCATCCAGAATTGGATGTTCCACAATTCTCATTTCTGTTGCACTCCTTCTTATTGAATTTGGCATTTTCCTATGAAACTTCTTCCTTGACACAAAACAACGCTTTGGGGGATTATGCTAAACCGCCCCGATCCAATACGGCCCAACGGGTCGCCCCGCTCTCCGTGGGTATCCGCCCCACAGGGGCAGCGTTACCGGCATGGCCGGCGCACACTGCGAGTCGTACTGCCCAGCCCCTCTGCCCGCCGGAGGCAGGCAGAGGGAGGGCGGTAAAAGCCATATGCGGGGCTTACAGGCCCAGAGACTTCACGCAGGCGGCCATGTTCTCCAGACCCTTGACGATATTCTCGTCAGAGGCGGCATAGGAGATACGGATGTAATCACCGCAGGCATCGCCCAGGCCGATGGCGGGAACGGTAGCCACGTTGTACTCCTCCAGCAGCTTCATGGCGAAATCCATGCCGGACAGGCCGGTAGCGGACACGTCGACCATGACATAGAAGGCGCCCTTGGGCTGAATGACCTTCAGGCCGTTGATCTTCTCCAGGCCGCTGACCATAGCCTTGCGGCGCTTGGCGAAGGCGTCCAGCATGTCCTGAACTTCCTTCTCGGTCTGAGGATCCTCCAGAGAATCCACCAGGCCCTTCTGGATGAAGGTGGGGGAGCAGGTGGTGGAGTACTGATGGCACTTGATCAGCCAGTCAGCCAGCTTCTTGTCAGCGGCCAGATAACCCAGACGCCAGCCGGTCATGGCATAGGTCTTGGAGAAGCCGGTGACGATCACGGTACGCTCACGCATACCGGGCAGAGAAGCCATGGACTGGAACTCGGCTCCGTCGTAAACCAGACGGCTGTACATCTCGTCGGACAGCACCATCAGGTCATACTTCACGGCCAGAGCGGCGACCTTCTCCAGGGTCTCGCGGGTGTAAACAGCGCCGGAGGGGTTGTTGGGGTTGTTGATGACGATCATCTTGGTCTTGGGAGTGATGGCCTTCTCGATCTCATCAGCGTTCAGCTGGAAGTTGTCCTCGGCGCGCAGAGGCACGTCCACAAACACGCCGCCGGCAAACTTGACCAGGTTCTTATAAGTAACGAAAGCGGGGGTGGGGATGATGACCTCATCGCCGGGGCCGACAAAGGTCAGGATGGCGTTGTTCAGGGCCTCAGCGCCGCTGGAGGTCACGATGATCTCGGTAGCGGGATCATACTTGACCTTGCTCTCCTTCTCCAGCTTGCGGGACAGGAGGGTACGCAGCTCAGGCAGACCGCGGTTGGAGCAGTAGTGGCTGTAGTTTTCCTCAATGGCCTTCTCGGTAGCCTTCTTGATGGGGCTGGGAGTGGGGAAGTCAGGCTCACCAGCGCTGAAGGGGACAACAGGACGGCCCTCGCCCCGCAGAGCGGCGGCGCGGTCCAGAATGGTACGGATAGGAGAAGCTTCCAGACGCTTCGTATACTCAGCGACCATATCTCTCATAATAAAGACACCTCTTTCAAAAATTCTAAATCAGAAGCCCTGAGGATTGACCTCGTTGCGGCACTTACCGGTGGTCTCGTACTCCTTCAGGTTGTCCAGAGACACATCGATCATGTTCAGGATGGCAGCGTCGGTATAGAACGCCACGTGGGGGCTGTAGATGGCGTCGTCCCGCTGGAGCAGAGCCTTGAACACGGGGTCATGGATCTGGTCGATGGGCATCTTCTTACGGACGAACTCCACCTCGTTCTCGTGAACGTCGAAGCCGAAGCCGCTGAGCTTGCCGCTCTCCAGAGCCTTCAGCACGGCGGGCAGATCCACCAGGCCGCCGCGGGCGGTGTTGATCAGAACAGCGCCGGGCTTCATCATGGCCAGAGTCTCCTCGTTAATGGTGTGATAGCTGTCGTCGGTCAGGGGGCAGTGCAGGAAGACGATATCAGCGGTCTTCAGCAGCTCTTCCTTCTCCACATAGGTGCACAGCTTGGCAGCAGCGTCATTGGGGAAGGGATCCCAGCCCAGCACCTTGGTGCCGAAGCCGTTCAGGATGGACATGGTCACCCGGCCGATACGGCCGGTGCCCAGCACGCCGGCGGTCAGGTTGCCCAGCTGGCGGCCCTTCAGGCCGGCCATGGTGAAGTCACCCTCCTCAACCTTGCGGGCGCACAGCTTGGCGTGACGCAGCACCTCCAGGGCCAGCATCACCGTATGCTCGGAGATGGCCTCGGGGGCGTAAGCGGGCACGTGGGCGCACTGCATGCCGTACTTGGTAACGGCGGCGTAATCCACATGGTCGCTGCCGGCGGAGCGGCAGGCGATGTACTTCACGCCGTTGGCAGCCAGGGTCTTGGCCACGGGCTCGGTCACATGGCAGTTGGTCAGGATGATCAGGCCCTCGCAGCCCTTCACCTGATCGGCAGTCTCCTCGCTCAGAGGAGTCTTCTCAAACTCAAAGGTAAAGCCGTACTTTTCCTTGGCGGCCTCATAAGTAGGCATCTCGTCGGGCTGAACGCCATAAACTCTCACATGCATGATAAAATAGCCTCTCTTCTTAAATATTAAAAAGTATGAAACGAATGAACTAAGCTTACTTGTTCAGCTTGTTGATGGGGAAGGTAACGGGCTTGCCCTCCAAGGTCTCATACACGCCCAGAGCAGCCTGATAAGCCATGTTCTCCAGAGCCTCGGTGGTGAAGGCGGCGGTATGGGGGGTCACGATCACGTTGTCCATCTTCAGCAGGGGGTTATCGTCGGTGGGCAGGTTGGTCTCCACCACGTCCAGAGCGGCGCCCTGGATCTTGTGGTTCTTCAGAGCCTCGATCAGCGCAGCCTCGTCCACGACCTCGCCGCGGCCGCAGTTGATCAGGTAAGCAGTGGGCTTCATCAGACCGATCAGCTCAGCGTTGATCATGTGGTGGGTAGCAGCGGAACCGGGCAGATGCAGGGAGATGAAGTCGGCGTTGGCGAACAGCTCCTTCATGTTGGGAGTCAGATAGCCGAACTCCTCTTCCTTGTTCTCGGTGATATGGCGGTTATAGGCGATGACCTTCATGCCCAGGCCCTTGCTGGCGATGTCAACGACCTTCTTGCCGATCTTGCCCCAGCCGACCAGGCCCAGGGTCTTGCCGCGCACGTCGTTGCCGTAGACCTTACGGACCTCGTCCTTCTTGCCGGCCTTGGTGCCCTCTACATAGGTGTTCATGTGCTTGGCCATCATCAGCAGCATGCAGATAGCATACTCAGCCACGGAGGTGGAGTTGGAGTCGTTGGCGTTGGTCACCTGCACGCCATGCTCGGTGGCGGCGTCCACGTCAATGCCGTCCACGCCCACACCGTGCATGGAAACGACCTTCAGCTGGGGGTAGGTCTCGAAAACTTTACGGGTGAATTTACCGTTACGGGTCAGAGCGCCGTCGCAGCCGGCCAGTTCCTTCAGCAGAGTCTCCTCGCTGGGACCGGTGCCCATGACGATCTCGTATCCCTGGTCACGCAGGAAATCGATGCCCTTCTCATTGATTGCTTCGGTAATCAGTACTTTGTAACCCATGATTAAAACCCCTTTTTTTGAATTAAAATGGAACATTATGGACGGATGTGCCAGGCATACCCGACAACCCCTTCTACAGCGTTCCCATTTTGTAAGTATTGTACAAAATCTATCTACACTTTGCAACGGCCATATTATGTATGAATCATCTTGTTTGGTGGACACAGTGTCGATTTTATTCCCAGGATTTGTTTTTCTGTTCGATTGTTTTGTATATAACAAACAGTTAACTTCCGAAGCTTTGACCCAAAACCGTTAAAACTCCGTAAAGTCGTGCATTTTTTCCGCCTTTTGCAAGTCTCGCTGCACGGTGGACATTTTGTCGCTTTTTCCGGCTTGCTTTTCCTGTTTTTTGTTGTACAATAGGTATACACTTATATCGTTTCGTGTTTTCCCATGGGAAGAGGAGGTTTCTTATGGCTTTGACGGTCCAGAGTCTCATCAATCAACGTGTTTTCCCCGGCTTAAAGCTGGTGGCCGGCCAAAAGGGCAGCGACAACAAGATCTGCTGGGTGAATAATATGGACATCATTCGCAGCCCGGATACTTTACAGCCCGGCGAGCTGCTGTTTACCACAGGCTACGGTTTGAACGATCAAGTCAACTACCACGATTTGATTGCCCAGCTCACCCGGCGTGAGGTCAGCGGTCTTGTCATCCAGACCGGAACCTTTTTAGAGATTATCCCCCCCTATCTGGTGGAGCAGGCGGACAGTCTGGGCTTCCCCCTCATGACCATGCCGGATACGATCAACTTCTCTGAGATCCTCCACGTCATGATGCCCATGTTCTCCCCCAGTCAGCAGCAGGGTTGGGACGACGCCTCCATGAAGCAGGCCTACGCCTTCCTCACCCAGGTCATCACCGCCAACAGCGAAGCCGTCTTCCCCGACCACGAAGATCAATCCGTTCAGCTGATGCTGCTGGAGGCGGTAAACTACTCCAACACAGATGAGCGCCAGTGGAAGGAGACCTTCTCCCAGATCCGCTCTTACATCCAGTCTCACAGCCGCATGTGTATGTACTACGAACTGCCCCAACACCGGTATGTATTCTTCTCCACCCACTCCCCCGAGATCTCTCAGGCCATGCTGTATGAGCTGAACATCAAGCTCACCCTGCTGTCAGAGGCCAACGGAGCCAATTATTATATGGGTACCGAATATCTCCGTTCCCCCGAGCGGCTCTTCGTCCAGCTGCAGCACGCGGTGGAGGGGCTGTCCACTCTGAGGCAGATCAAAGCCCGGCGGGGCGTCTGTTCCTACCAGAGCATCCGTTTCATCAAGATGCTGGGCAACCTGCACATGAACGACTCCTCCGTGGTGCTGGACAACCAGGCTCTCCAGCTGCTGCTGAGCTACGACAAGACAAACAGCACCAACTACGTCCAGACCCTGCGGATCTATTTGTCCAGCAGCTGCAACATGACCCGCACCGCCAACCAGCTTTTCATTCACCGACATACCCTGATCAAGCGCCTGTCCAAAATCACCTCGATCTGCGGCTTGGATCTGGAGGACTATTACACCCGCATTTACATGTCCATCGCCTTGATGTTCCACGACTACTTTATTTATTGATCCCGAAAAATTACGTCAAATGGCCGCCGGAAAGGCGGCCATTTGCATACAAAAACAGAGCGTTCGTCCAGTGGACGAACGCTCTGTTTTCATTTTTTCGGTCAACGGCACATGCGCCGTATCTCAGTACAGCTTTGCGCCGGCGGGGATTCTGTCATCCACCATCAGGAGATTCAGGCCCTCGTGACCGTCTTCCTCGTGAACGGCGGAGATCAGCATACCCTCGGAATCAATGCCCATCATCTTTCTGGGAGGCAGGTTTACGATGGCGATGGCCGTCTTGCCCACCAGCTCCTCTGGCTCGTAATACTCGTGGATACCGCTCAGGATCACGCGGTCCTTGCGCTCGCCGTCGTCCAGGGTAAACTTCAGCAGCTTTTTGGACTTCTTCACCGCTTCACAGGCCAAGATCTTCACGGCGCGGTAATCGGACTTTGCGAACGTCTCAAAATCCACCATATCCTTGAAGATAGGCTCGATCTTCACCTTGGAGAAGTCGATCTTCTCCGCCTGAGCGGGGGCAGCCTCAACAGGAGCGGCAGCTTCCTTCTGGGCTCTTTTGTCAGAGTCCATCGGCCGCATGGTGGGGAACAGAATGACCTCGCGGATGGAATCGGCGCCGGTGAGCATCATCACTGCGCGGTCGATTCCCATGCCCATACCGCCCGTGGGAGGCATACCGTATTCCAGAGCGGTGAGGAAGTCCTCGTCCAGCATCTCCGTCTCGTCGTCGCCCCGCTCCCGCTGCTCCACCTGCTTTTCAAAGCGCTGGCGCTGGTCAATGGGGTCGTTCAGCTCGGAGTAGGCGTTAGCCAGCTCACAGTGGCAGATGAACAGCTCGAACCGCTCAGTCAGGCGGGGATCCTTGGGGCTGCGCTTGGTCAGAGGGCTGACCTCAACGGGGTACATGGTGATGAAGGTGGGCTGGATCAGCTGCTCCTCCACCTTCTGGTCGAAGCAGGCGTACAGGGCGTTGCCCCAGGTCTTCTCTGCGGCATCGGCCAGCTCCACGCCCACGGCCTTGGCGGCAGCCACCGCCTCGGCATCGTCGGTGATGGCGTCGAAGTCCACCCCCACATACTCCTTCACGGCCTCCACCATGGTCAGACGGCGCCAGCCGGGGGTCAGGTCGATCTTCTCCCCCAGCCATTCCACCTGATAGCTGCCCAGAATCTCCTTGGCAGCGCCGGAGAGAATGCCCTCGGCAATGTCCATCATATCGTGGAAGTCGGCATAGGCCTGATAGAGCTCCACGGTGGTGAACTCGGGGTTGTGCTTGGGGTCCATACCCTCGTTGCGGAAGATACGGCCGATCTCATACACCCGGTCCATACCGCCCACGATCAGCCGCTTCAGGGGCAGCTCGGTGGCGATACGCATATACATGTCGATATCCAGGGTGTTGTGGTGGGTGATGAAGGGCCGGGCGGCGGCGCCGCCGGCGATGGTGTTCAGAACAGGGGTCTCCACTTCAATATAGTTCATGTCATCCAGATAGCGGCGCATAAACTTGATGAACTGGGAGCGGATGACGAAGTTCCGCTTCACCTCGGGATTGACGATCAGGTCCACATAGCGCTGACGGAACCGCAGTTCAGTGTTGGTCAGGCCATGGAACTTCTCCGGCAGGGGCAGCAGAGACTTGGACAGCAGAGTGACGCTGATTGCGCGGACAGACATCTCACCCCGCTGGGTACGGAACACCACACCCTTGACGCCCACAATGTCGCCGATGTCATACTTCTTGAACTGGGCATACTCCGCCTCGTCCATCTCATCCCGGCGGGCGTACAGCTGGATACGGCCGGTTTTATCCTGCAGGTCGCAGAAAGACACCTTGCCCATGCCGCGCTTGCTCATCAGGCGGCCGGCAATGGAGACCTCCTGCCCCTCCAGGGCGTCAAAGTTGGCCTTGATGTTGGCGGAGTCGTTGTCCACCACATAACAGGTAAGCTGGAAGGGGTCGTTGCCCTCTTCCTGCAGCTGCTTCAGCTTGTCCCGGCGGATCTGCAGCAGCTGGGAGAGATTGACCTCCTGCTCCGCCGGCTGATTATTCTTTTCGGCCATGATGACCACTCCAATCTTTGGTTTCTTTCCGGATCAGCGCTCTACCTTCAGCACTTTATACTCCACAGGGCCGGCGGGAGCGTCCACGGTCACATCGGAACCCTCTGCCTTGCCCAGCAGCGCTTTGCCGAAGGGGGAGTCCTCGGAGATGGCACCGTTGATGGGGTCCGCCTCCTGAGAGCCTACGATCTTATAGGTCAGTTCCTCGTTAAATTCCTTATCCAGAACGGTAACGGTAGAACCCAGACGGATGTCGTTGCCTGCGTTCTCATCCTCTTCGATGACCACGTAGTTGGACAGGATATTCTCCACCTCGGCAATACGGGAGTAGAGCTTGCCCTGCTCCGTCTTTGCCTCGTCGTATTCGCTGTTCTCAGACAGGTCACCGAAGGAGCGGGCCTCTTTGATCAGCTCGGCCACTTCCTTCTCGCGCACTGTTTTCAGATAGACGATCTCCTCCTGCAGCTCCTTCAGCCGCTGGGGACTCAACTTAAATTCTTTCGCCATGAAATATTCCACACCTTTCCGCTATTTGCTGGCGTGTCCCGCCCGTATCTATTCCGAAAAACCGGCGACGGGTATGGGAATGCAGTATTTGCTATTATAGATGTTCTTGTCTGCCCTTGTCAAGCACTTTCAAGTCACGACAGCCCAGTTTTCCCGCCTGATACAGGGCCGAGATCAAAAAGAGGTCCTCCCGCTCCCCCTCCGGCAGCGCCGGACACCGGATGGTCAGGCCGTTCAGTCCCGCCTCTCCCGCCCAAAGGCGCAGGAGGCACCGTGAATTCGCGCCGCTCTCCCGCTGAAATAACAGCGCCGCATGAGCCGGACTGCCCGGCGGCAGAACCGGGATGCCGTACTCCCACCGGAGCCGGTCCGCCAGTTCTCCGGGGGGCAGAACCAACTGGCGCACCTGCCCGCAGAGCCGGCAGGCGGCCCGGGCCATCTCCCCTGCCCCGGGCCGTCCTGACAGGGCCACACAGGCTCTGTTCCGCTCCACTCCCCCGCGGTCCAAAGCCACCAATGCCAGGTCCGCTGCCATAGCGTGGATCAAGGGGGTCTCCTCAACGGTGGGCAGTTTCTGACGCTCCGCAAGTTCCGGCCACGGAAACCCTTGGGGCAAAAGGACCCGGTCCGCGCCCCGTCTGGCCAGGCGGCGCAGGGCCTTCTCCGCCCGGTGTTTCCCCCACCGGCCGTTCAGGTCCACCCAGCACTCCAGAACGGGCAGGTCCAGCACCTCCCCGCGCCGGACCTTTCCCCGGCCGCCGTCGGATGCCCGCAAATGTCCCAGCAACAAAACACCCCCTCCGCACACAGGGTATGCGGAGGGGACGCAGTTTATGGTTCTGTTTTTTAATGCGAGAGTGTGGTTTTTTTGCCGCCGGAGGTGACATACAGGGTCTTGTCCTTGAAGTAGTTCACCGGATCCTTCCGGGTGCCGTTCACCCGGACCTCGAAGTGCAGATGGTTTCCGGTAGAGGAGCCCGTCGTACCCACATAGCCGATGACTTGTCCCTGCTTCACCGTGGCTCCCTCGCTCACTGCCCGTTTGCTCATGTGGGCATAGAGCGTCGAGGTGCCGTCGCTGTGGGACACCACCACATAGTTGCCGTAGGAGCCCTTCTTCACCGAGGTAATAACCACGCCGCTCTTGGCCGCATAAATGGCGGTTCCGCCGGGGGCAGGGATATCAATTCCCGTGTGATTATTCGCTTTTTTAGTAATAGGATGGATGCGGGAACCGAACAGGGATGTTAGGGTGTTATACCCCGCGGGCAGAGGCCACTGGAAGCCCGACTCGCTGACCACATTGGCGATCTGAGCGGCCAACTCCTTTTCCTTTCTCCGGATCTCAGCGTCGGCGGCGTTGGCGGCGGCCTTTAATTCCTGCTCTGCCTGGGCCAACACGCTCTCCTGACTGCTGATCTCCTTGATCAGGGAATCCACCTCGTCCGTTTGACTTTTCAGTTCTGTGCGTTTGGCCACCTGCTCCGCCTTCGCGGCCTCTTCCTCTTTCTTGGCCTGCTCCACCTCTGTCTTTTCATCTTGAATCTTTTTTTCCAGGGCCAGCAGGTCGTCCATCACTTTGTTGTCATACTCCATGATTTCTTCCACCATCATGAAGTTATCCAGCAGATCGGCAAAGGACTTAGAGGAAAACAGGATGGACCAATAGGAGACATCCCCTTCCTCCTCCATATAGCGCACCCGCTGACAGAACAGATCATACTGCTCCGCCTCCTGGGCCTCCAGTTGGGTCAGCTGGCCCTCCTTCTCCGCAATCAGCACGCCGTAGGCGTTGATCTGGGCCTGGATGTTGTCGATCTCCTTCTGAGTCAGGTCGATCTGGTCCTCCAGCAGTTCCTTGCTGTTCAGTGCCTTGCTCTTGTCCGCCCGGATGGACTTCAGCTGATTCTGAATATCCTTCTTTTTCGCCGCAATGTCATTGGCGTTTTTCTTCAGATTATCAATTTCCTGCTGGGTCACAGCGGCCACCGAAGGCGCCAGGGCCGGACCGGCCACAGGCGTCAGCAATGCCAGGGCCAGCACAAACACCAACAGCCTGCGCAGGATCGTTTTTTGTTTTTTCATAGCGGTCCCCTTACTGAACTTGCGGTTTTTCCATTCTTACTCAGTTCTCCGTCCCCTCCGCTCCAAGCTGCGGAGAATCGGCAAATCAATACAAGAAAACATTTGCTACCATAGGCAGCAGCATCAGCAGCACCAGCAGGATCGCCAGAGCAGAAACCACCATCTTCTGCATCTTTTGTCGCTTCACTTTTCTCACCTCACACCTGAAGGAATTTACGGATGGCCAGCAAAGAGCCGCCCACGCCGATCACAAAGCCCGTAACGCAGAAAGCGCCCAGGATATTGGGAGCCATTTCGCCGTATGGCAGCATCACCATGGGAGACAGGCCATTGTTCTGAACAATCAGTTTTACTGCCACCTCATATACGCCCCACTGGGCCAGGAAGGCCAGGACGGCGCCCAGAAGGCCCAAAATCATGCCCTCTACCACAAAGGGCCAGCGAATAAAAGCGTCCGTTGCGCCGCACATCTTCATAATGGCGATCTCTTCCCGGCGGTAGAAGGTGGCCAGACGAATGGTATTGGAGATAATGAACAGAGAAACGATGAGCAAAATGCCCACCAGGATCACCGCCACGCCGGTGGCGATATTCCGTGCCAGGACAAAGCCATTCGCAATGTCAATGGCTGCCCGCACATTGGCCACGCCCTCGATGCCCTTTACCGCCTCCACCGTAGAGGACATCTGTTCGATATCCGCAACGTGGATGCGATAGCGGTCCCGCAGCGCCGAAGCCGGCATCTGATCCAGCAGGGAGTTATCCGCCCGCCCCTCTTTATACTCTTGGAGGGCCTCCTCCCGGGTGACAAAGATGGCCTGCTTAACGTTGGGGATCGACTCGATCTTCGTCTGAAGGGCCTGAGCCTCTTCCGTTGTGTAGTTCTCGTCTATGTAGGCCAGAAATTCATTTTCTGCCTCGAAGCTGCCCAGCAGCTGGTCTAAATTTACCGCCAACAGGGTAAAGGAGCCCATAATGAGAAGGCAGGCCACGATCATGCACACGGCGGCAAAGGACATAAAGCCGTGGGTAAAGATGGAGTGGAAGCCCTCGCTGAGATAATACCCTGCGTCAAACTTTTTCGACATTGTAATACCCGCCTGTCTCGTCGCTGATGACGCGTCCGTTTTCGATGGCCACCACCCGCTTTTCAAAGCGGTTGACCAGATTTTTCTCGTGGGTGACCACAAGCACAGTGGTGCCCAGCTCGTTGATGCGCTCCAGCAGCATCATAATTTCCAAGGAACGCTGTGGGTCCAGATTTCCCGTCGGCTCATCAGCGATGATCATGCTGGGGTTATTCACCAGCGCCCGGGCAATGGCCACCCGCTGCTGCTCGCCGCCGGACAGCTCTCCGGGGTAGTTCTTCCCCTTCTTCTCCAGCCCCACCAGCTCCAGCACATAGGGGATGCGGCGGCGCAGTTCCCGGTTGGAGGCCCCCACCGCCTTCATGGCGAAGGCCAGATTATCATAAACCGTTTTTTTCTCGATCAGCCGGAAATCCTGAAAGATAATGCCCAACGTGCGGCGCATATAGGGCACCTGCCTTGGACGGATGTTATTCAAGTTATAGCCATTCACCATCAGCCGTCCCTCGGTAGGGGCGATCTCCGCAGTGATCAGCTTGATCACCGTGGACTTTCCGGAACCGGAGGGCCCCACCAGAAAGACAAACTCTCCGTCGTCGATCCGCAGGTTTACTCCCTTCAGGGCCTTGGTTCCATTATCATATTCCTTCTGCACGTCGATGAGCCGTACCATGCGCTCCTCCTGCCGACAAAATTCTATTTGATAGGATAGACGTCAACCGTCATCCTTTTGTTTCGTCATTTGAACAAAGTTTATCACAAACGCCGAATTATGTAAATGGTGTTTTCAGCTTGTCCGCCGAAAATTTTGTAACTTTTTTGTAACCTTTCCCGGCCGCCAATCGCGCCCCCTTGCTACTCCCCTGTAAACCTGATAAAATAGGGCTGAACTTTTTGCGCTGCCGCCCCGGCGATCCGGCTGCTCAAATGATTTTTACCGTTGAAAGGGAGGCTGTCCCATGAAAACCGCCATCTGCTACTATTCCCGCCACCACGGCAATACCTTGGCCGTACTGGACGCTATGACCGAGGGCTGCGATGTGGATCTGATCGACGTAACGGTCCGCATGGCGGTGCGTCTGGACCAGTATGACCGCATCGGCTTCGCCTCTGGCATCTACTTCTCTAAATTCAGCCCGGTCGTGGTGAACTTTGCCCGCCAGTACCTTCCCGAAGGTCGGGAAGTGTTCTTTGTTTATACCTATGGCGCACCCAAGGTGTCTCTCCCCGGGAATATCACAGCCGCAGTAAAGGAAAAAGGCTGCCGTATTCTGGGACAATTTGGCTGCCGCGGCTACGACACCTTTGGTCCCTTCAAGCTGATCGGCGGTCTGGCCAAGGGGCACCCTGACGCGCAAGACCTCAAAAAGGCCAAACAGTTTTTTGAAGGACTGGGCTGCCGCGAATAATCCGGCTTCTTTCTGCCATACTACCTCCAGGACCAAGTACAGGAGGTGCTTTTTGTGATGATCGACAAGATCGCTCTGACTCTGCTGGTGATCGGCGGGCTGAATTGGGGCAGCGTAGGTCTGTTCCGGTTTGACTTGGTGGCCTTTGCCTGCGGCGGTTCAGGGAGTGTACCGGCACGGATCATTTATGCTCTGGTGGGGTTGTCTGCTCTGTGGGGCATTACCCTGTTGTTCCGAAATGAGGCTTCCGACAGTCACCCCCAGGCGCAAACCTGATCTCCAATTCCAGTATAGAGCGGCCGCCCTCTGCAGCGGCCGCTCCGTGCTGAAATTTATTTTTCTTCCTTCTGCATATTCTCTCCTGTATTCAAATTTATATTCATTTTAGTGCAAATTTACTTAGTATTATCGGACAATCAGTGTATAATCATGCAATTAGACTCTTGCACACCGACGAAAATCATGATAGACTGTGTTCACCATTAAACCTGCGGACATGATCCCGCAGAGCATAGGAGGAACACACAATGTCTGAAATCAAAAAAGTTGTCCTCGCTTATTCCGGAGGACTGGATACTTCTATCATTATTCCCTGGCTGAAGGAAAACTACAACAACCCCGAGATTATCGCCGTGGCCGCCGACGTGGGCCAGGGGGACGAGCTGGACGGGCTGGAGGAGAAGGCCAAGAAGACCGGTGCCAGCAAGCTGTACATCGCCGACCTGGTGGACGAGATGGTGGACGACGTCATCATCCCCTCTATGAAAATGGGCGCCTCCTATGAGCAGTATCTGCTGGGCACCGCCTTTGCCCGCCCCATCATCGCCAAGAAGCTGGTAGAGATCGCCAAGGCCGAGGGGGCCGACGCCATCGCCCACGGCTGCACCGGCAAGGGCAACGACCAGGTCCGGTTCGAGCTGGCCATCAAGCGGTTTGCCCCCGACATGAAGATCATCGCCCCCTGGCGGGAGTGGAGCATCAAGAGCCGTGACGAGGAGATCGACTACGCCGAGGCCCACAACGTGCCCCTGAAAATCAACCGGGAGACCAACTACTCCAAGGATAAGAACCTGTGGCACCTGAGCCACGAGGGTCTGGACCTGGAGGACCCCGCCAACGAACCCCTGTACGAGAAAAAGGGCTTCCTGGAGATGGGCGTCAGCCCCATCGACGCCCCCGACGCCCCCACCTATGTCACCCTGGACTTTGAAAAGGGCGTGCCCGTGGCCATCGACGGTGAGAAGATGAAGGCCAGCCAGATCATCGCCAAGCTGAACCAGCTGGGCGGCGCCAACGGCATCGGCCTGCTGGACATCGTGGAGAACCGGCTGGTGGGCATGAAGGACCGTGGCGTGTACGAGACCCCCGGCGGCACCATCCTGTACAAGGCCCACCAGTGCCTGGAGATGATCACCCTGGACAAGGACACCGCCCACATGAAGAGCAAGCTGGCCGTGGACTTTGCCGATCTGGTCTACAACGGCAAGTGGTTCACCCCCCTGCGGGAGGCCCTGTCCGCCTTCGCCGACAAGACCCAGGAGCACGTCACCGGCACGGTGAAGCTGAAGCTGTACAAGGGCAACATCATCACCTCCTCCATCACCTCCCCCGAGACCCTGTACTCCGAGGAGCTGGTCACCTTCGGTGAGAGCGACTACGACCAGAATCAGGCCACCGGCTTCATCAACCTGTGGGGTCTGCCCGACACCGTTCTGGCCCTTCGGGAGCAGGGAAAGCTTTAATCAAACAAAAGACAGAGCCTTTTGTTTGAGAGTTCAGTCCGCTGCGCGCACTCACTTCGTTCGCACACTTGCGGCCTGAGCGGTATCTTTTTCCAGGCACATGTCCGTGAAAAAGATCATCCAAAATCCTTTCGCCTGCGGCGAAATAGCTTGAACCACTTAAATTATACAGGAAGGCGGATGGCCACGGTCACCCGCCTTTCCTGCGCAGAAGGAGCGAACAATTATGAAACTTTGGGGCGGACGGTTCCAGAAGGAGACCGACTCTCAGGTCAACGACTTCAACTCCTCCATCTCCTTTGACCAGCGGCTGTATAAGCAGGATATCACCGGCTCCATGGCCCACGCGGCCATGCTGGGCCAACAGGGCATCATCTCCCAGGAGGATGCCCAGGCCATCATTGCCGGGCTGTCCGGCATTCTGGCGGACATCGAGGCCGGGAAGGTGGAGTTCTTTGCCGACAATGAAGATATCCACATGAATATCGAGACCATCCTGACCCAGCGCATCGGCGACGCGGGCAAGCGCCTGCACACCGCCCGCAGCCGGAACGACCAGGTGGCACTGGACACCAAGCTGTATACCAAGGAGCAGATCCCCCAGCTGCTGGAGCAGCTGACCGCTCTGGAGAAGGTATTGGTGGCCAAGGCCAAGGACAATCTGGATACGGTGATGCCCGGCTACACCCACCTTCAGCGGGCCCAGCCCATCACCTTCGCCCACCACCTGATGGCCTACGCCGCCATGTTCAAGCGGGATATGGGCCGTCTTCAGGACTGTCTGGACCGCATGGATGAGTGCCCCCTGGGGGCCGGGGCGCTGGCCGCCTCCACCCATCCCATCGACCGCTTTGCCACCGCCTCCGCCCTTGGCTTCGACCGGCCCATGGCCAACTCCCTGGACGCCGTCTCCGACCGGGATTACGCCATCGAGCTGCTGTCCGCTCTGTCCATCCTGATGATGCACCTGTCCCGCTTCTCCGAGGAGATCATCCTGTGGTGCAGCTGGGAGTTCAAGTTTGTGGAGCTGGACGATGCCTACTCCACCGGCTCCTCCATCATGCCCCAGAAGAAGAACCCCGATGTGGCCGAGCTGGTGCGGGGCAAGACCGGCCGGGTGTACGGCGACCTGGTGACCCTGCTGACCATGATGAAGTCCCTCCCCCTGGCCTACAATAAGGATATGCAGGAGGATAAGGAGGCCCTGTTCGACGCCATCGACACCGTGAATATGTGCCTGCCCGTGTTCACCGCCATGGTGGACACCATGAAGGTGCTGCCCCAGAATATGCTCAAGGCGGCCAACGGCGGCTTTATCAACGCCACCGACTGCGCCGACTATCTCACCAAGAAGGGAATGCCCTTCCGTCAGGCCTACACCATCGTGGGCAAGCTGGTAAACCACTGTATCCAGACCGGTCAGACTCTGGACACCCTGCCCCTGGAGGAGTACCGGTCCATCTCCCCCCTGTTCGGCGAGGATGTATATGAGGCTCTGGCCCTGTCCACCTGCGTCAACGGCCGGAAGGTCTTCGGCGGCCCCGCCAAGGAGAGCGTGCTGAAGCAGATCGAGATCATCGAAAGCTTTCTGGACGGTCTGAAAAAGTAATGCTTCTCACCGCTCCCGCCCTTCCGGGCGGGAGCTTTTTTGACTGTTTCTTCTTTGTAACCCCCTGTCGCTTTTTTGCAACCAAATCTTAAAGAAATCTCCCTTGCATATCCGCCCCGCCTGCGCCATAATAGGCCCACACAAGGGGCCATAGCCGCCCGTGTCCCATAGAAATCTGATTTTAAAGGAGTTATCCTATGAAAAAACTGATCGCACTTGCCTCGGCCTGCCTGCTGCTGGCCGGCTGCTCTGCTAAAAGCCCCAATGCCCCCGGCTCCGGCTCTCAGAGCAGCTCTGTTTCCACCTCCGCCTCCGGCTCCCAGTCTGCGGCCCAGAGCGAATTCACGGCGGAGGACCTGTTCGGAATCCTGCCCGACACCTTCGTCTTTTCCAGCGGCGTGGGCGCCTGGGATACCCAAGTGTCCATCGCCCCTGACGGCAGCTTCGCGGGCACTTACCACGACTCCGACATGGGGGACACTGGCGAGGGCTACCCCAACGGCACGGAGTACATCTGTGAATTCAGCGGACAGTTCTCCCAGCCCACTCAAGTGGACGACCACACCTGGTCGGTACAGCTGGAGTCCCTGTCCTATGACGGCACTCCGGAGACTGAGGAGATTCAGGACGGCATCCGGTATGTCTACTCCACCCCCTACGGCATTGAGGGGGGCCAGGAGTTTCTGATCTACCTGCCCTTCACCCCTGTGGCCGACCTGCCCGAGGGCTTCCGCAGCTGGGTGGGCAGTCAGCTGGTGGACTCCGACAATAACCAACTGACCGAGCTGCCCTTCTACGGCCTGTACAATGTGACCACGCAGGAGGGCTTCTCCGGCCTATTCTGACGACTTTACACAAACAAAATGAGCCCCCACCTTACGGTGGGGGCTCATTGCTTTTCAATCAGGCCTTCTTCTCGCTGCCCACCAGCAGGTGGGAGCGCTTCAGGGCGGGATACAGGGCATTATAGAATACCACGGCGCACACAGTGGAGGCCACAGCGTTCACAAAAGTAGTCACGGCGCTGATCTTAGCCAGAGCCTTGGCGATGTCCTGAGGCTGACCCAGAATGTACTGCTTGTAGAAATAGCCCACAAGGGGGTCGGCCACTACGTTGAAGCTCAGGGCGCATACACTGGCCAGCAGGGTGATCCAGAGGCGCTTCTTGCCATCCGTCTCCTGATCCAGATGGAACACCTTGTGGGCCACCAAACCGGCGATCAGGCCGATCATCAGCTTCAGGAAAAAGGTCTTCGGCGCGCTGGTGGCATAGCCGGAGGTCAGATCGGCAATGGTCAGACCCGCAGCCCCGGCCAAGCCGCCCCAGGGATTGCCCAGAAACAGGGCGCCCAGCACCACAAAGGTGTTGCCCAAGTGGAAGGCCGTCTTATCCCCGCCCACGGGAATGTCAATGCGGAAAAACTGGAAGCCGATATAGGCCAAGGCCGCAAACAGCGCCGCCTGGGCCAGCTTGCGTACCCGCTCTTCTTTTACTGTTTTCTCCATGATACTCTCTCCTTTTGCCCGTCCCGCTCCCGGGGAAGCCTGTAAAAATTGGGCCATGTACTTGCGGAAACCGCCTGTCTTGTGGTAGTATAGTCGTAATCTGGCATGATTGCAATTGCCAGTTTAATAATTTTTTAGGAGGCCAGTTATGCTCACCTATTCCCTCCCGCTGCCGGGAAAAAACCTCTCCCAATCCCTCTACCAGTGTATTCGGGAGGATATCCTGTCCGGACGCCTGGCGGCCGGAGAGAAGCTGCCCTCCAAACGGGCCCTGGCCGAGCATTTGCAGATCAGCAAAACCACGGTGGAAAATGCCTATTATCAGCTGACGGCGGAGGGCTACCTCTGCTCCTCGGCCAAACGGGGCTATTTTGTAGAACGGGTCGAGCGGCGGCTCCCCCGCAGCGCCCCGCCCCTTCGGCCGGAGCCGTCCGGCGGCAGCGCGCTTCCGCTTGTCGACCTCAGCCGCGGCTCCGCCGTTCCGGGGCTGTTTCCCTTTTCCGTGTGGGCCAAGCTGGGGCGGCGGGTACTGTCAGAGCGGCGGCAGGAGCTGTTGGAGCCGGTCCCCTTTCAAGGCACTCTGGCTTTGCGGCAGACCATCGCCCAGTATCTGGGGGAAGAGCGCGGTTTATCCATCTCCCCCGACAACCTGGTCATCGGTGCCGGCTCAGAGTATTTATACGGCCTTTTGGTCCGTTTTTTCGGCCCGGAACTGCGCTACGGCGTGGAGGATCCGGGCTTTCCCAAAATCCGTAAAATATACCGCGCCAACAATGCCCAGTGCATCCCCATTCCCTTGGACGGCAAAGGGGTGCAGATGTCCGCTTTGGAACACGAGGACATCCAGGTGCTGCATATCACCCCCTCCCACAGCTACCCCTCCGGGCAGGTAACTCCCCTCCAGCGGCGGCAGGAGCTGCTGGCCTGGGCGGAAGACCGGCCCGGACGGTACATCATCGAGGACGACTACGACTGCGAGTTCCGCTTTGAGGGCCGCCCTATCCCTCCCCTGCTGTCCATCGACGGGGGACACCGGGTGATCTACCTGAATACCTTCAGCCGCAGCCTGGCCCCCTCCATGCGCATCAGCTACATGGTGCTGCCCCCGGAGCTGATGGCCGCCTTTCGTGAGAAGCTGGGCTTCTTCTCCTGCCCTGTGGGCGGACTGGAGCAGTATATCCTGGCCTCCCTGATTCAAGAGGGTTATTTTCAGCGGCACATCGCCCGCACCCGGAAGATCTGCCGCCGCCAACGGGACGACTTTCTCTCCCTGCTCGCTCAGTTCCCCGTGGGCAAGGCTCTGCTGGCGGAGGAAAAGGACGCCGGACTGCATTTTCTGCTGCGGATGAAGCTGGATCGTCCCCAGAAGGCAGTGCTGGACGCTCTGGCCGACCACGGCCTCACCGGGGTATTTCTCTCCCAGTTCTACATGGGGCCCGTTCCCCCGGGGGAGGACAAGCGCCTGCTGGTCAGCTGCGCCGTGCTGACGCCGGAGGTGGCAAAACAAGCTGCCGAGGCCCTGAACAGTTTGATTTAAGACGCTGCAACCAATAGTTGCCCCGTATTTGGTGGACGCAACCGCCCATTTTTCGTATACTTCAGCCATCAGTTTTAAGGAGGGCCGTCTTATGCACTTTAGCGTTACCATCATCCTCACGATTCTGTTTACCTTGATCCCCGCTGCTCTGTTCCTATACGTTATAGTCCTGGCGATCCGCGCCCTGCGAACCTATATCCGCACCAACGGCGTGCGGCAGGAGAAAAACCAAATCAAGCGCACCCTGGGCGAAGCCCTGAAGGAGCACCGCCTCCGCTGCCAGATGACCCAGGAGTTCGTGGCCGAGTCCGTGGGCGTCAGCCGTCAGGCCGTCTCTAAATGGGAGCGCGGGGGTTCACTTAGATAAAGATACCACACCATTCCCACGCTGACTTTTGCTCAACCGATACAGCCGGAGGGCTGGATAACAAGAAAAGGCGGTATGCGCCCCGTGGAGGGGTAGCGTACCGC
>Ga0129311_1000029_pt1 | contig 144838 bp, 110 predicted proteins | sample Go1ome_FD_94435 | JGI IMG/M metagenome (GOLD analysis project Ga0129311, IMG submission 94435) | Western lowland gorrila individual fecal microbial communities from Wisconsin, USA - Go1022B metagenome | ecosystem: Host-associated > Mammals > Digestive system > Large intestine > Fecal | place... | reverse complement strand
GTTGAGCCAATCATAAAGGATGGAGAAATCACAGGGCAAACCGAAACGGCTATTGCCAATCATGCGCCGATACTGAAAGAACAGCGTTTGACGGATAACGGCATAGAGCAAATAGAGGAGCTTATTTTCACGGTACGCCGCAATTACCAAATGAGCGGCGATATTGCCGTAACGCTAAAAGAGATTTTGAGCCAAACGCCCACGCTTAAGTTTGGGGCGGCTTGCCGTATTTACTTAGGCAAGGGCTATAAATCCCGATATAGTGAAGCAATGCAAATACAATGCGAAAATGCGCCCCGCTCTATTCTGTATCAACGCACAGGGTACGCCATTATAGACGGGCAACGGGTTTTCTTAAACGGCGATAACAGCGTAACAGCGGAGGGGCTTACAGATAAATACAATGTAGCCTTTAGCGGTCAATTATCCAATTACCGCTTTACAGCGGAAAGACACGAAAGCCGCTTTGATACGCTGTTAAAGCTCTTGCCGTCAACAGCCCCGCAAAAGCTCATTTATGCCGGGTTAGGTCTTTCATTTCTTACCCCGCTAAATGCGCTATTGCGTGACGATGGAATAGAGCCTTGTTTCATTCTGTATTTTACAGGAAAGACAGGAACACGTAAAACCACAATGGCAAAGCTGTTTCTAAATTTTTTCGGCTCTTTCGATAACGGCACAGCACCCCCGGCGGGTTTCCGTGATACGCCTAACGCCGTTGAAAAGAAATTTGCTTTGACAGATAGCACCCTTGTTTTGCTTGACGATAGAATACCGTCAACAACGCCAAAAGTAAAGGCACAAATGGAAACAATGGAGCAATCCGTGGCAAGGCAAATAGGAGACCGCTCCGGGCGGGCAAGAATGAACGCCGATGGCTCACTAAAACCTACTTACCGCCCTAACTGTAATTTGATTATAACGGCGGAGGAAAGTTTCTCAAATGTGGGCGAAAGTGCTATTGCAAGGTCTGTTTCCGTAGAACTAAAGCCCGGAGATATAGAGCTAACGGCATTAACAGAGATACAGCAAAGAGCCGTAGAGCTTAACGAATGTATGGGCGATTATATCCAATTTGTTTTACAGAATTGGGAAACGCTACAAGCAAAGCTCAAGCCGCTATTTTTGGAATTGAGGAACAAAGCCCAAAACGGCGGACACGGACGGCTTGCCGAATGTGTGGCGCATTTGCAAATAGGCGTTTGTACTATGTGCGATTGGCTTATAGCCGTGGGCGTATTGCGTGAAGCACAGGCGGCGGAATTAAAAAGCCGTTCGTGGTCTGTGTTCGTGGAGCTTGCGGAAGAACAAAACCGCCGTATATCGGAAGAAAAGCCCGTAAAGCTGTTTTTGGACGCTATAAAGGAAATGTTAGACCGCCGCACAATTATTTTTAAGGCGGTAGACGATAGCAACAATTATTTGTCTGATAAAATGATGGGCTTTACCGATGGAGAATTTTACTATTGTTACCCCGATAGCATTTATACAGAGGTACGGAAGTTTTACGGCTCACAAGACAAAAGTTTTCCGCTCGGCAAAGGTGCAATTTTTCAACAGCTTGCAACGGAAAATCTTATTGAAACAGACAGAGGGCAAAGCACAAAAGCAAAGCGCATAGAGGGCAAACGCTCAAGGTTTCTATGGCTTAAAGCGGCGGCACTTGAAAACGAGGAGGAAAACGAACAATGAAAACAGGAAAAAACGAAGCCCAAAGCGTGGGCGAAATGTTAGCAGATATGAATGAAGCCAAAGAAAAGGGCTTGACCGCTTCAAAAGGTAAAAGCGTTTACAAGGTAGAGAGCGGCGAATATCAAGAAGCAAAGCTCCGGGAGCTAATTTCAATGAACATCAAAGATCTTGCGGAGGTTGCCACAAAAGAGCGAGTTTCCCTTGACGATGTGGACGAGGTGAAGCGGCGCACGGTCTACTATATGAGGGCTTGCGAGGAAAGCGGCACTTTCCCCAGCTCTTTAGGGCTTGCCCGCTCTCTTGGGTACTCTGATAGGGCTTTAAGGCATTGGAGGAACAAACAGCCGCACACAAAAACGGCGCAATGGCTTGAACTTGTTAGCGATATGTGCGCCGATATATTGAGCCAATCCGCCCTTAAAAACAACGCAAATAACATTATGGCTATATTCCTTAACAAAGCCCTGTATGAGCTTAGAGAGTCAAGCGAACTTGTTATTACACCCAATACAGGAAACGAGGAAGAAGCCGCATATAGTGTTGGGGAAATCCGCTCACGCTATCTTATAGACGGGCAAGGCGGAGACAATGACGAATAAAGGGAGGGCTTTACAATGCAAGCATATTTCTTGACCGTGGGCGGGCTTGATTATCCCCTTTTGTACGCTCTCCCACCTTAAACAAAGAGCCATAAACAGCTAAAGCAATACAGGAGGTTTTGAAAAAATGGGACGAATAAGGCTATTTATGTACTATACGCCCGTGGTTGAACATTTTTTGCGTATGGCGGTACGGTATGACAGGGTAAGCAATGCGCCGCAAGATTGGTTTCGCTTTGCGAAATATTGGATTGATACGCAATCCGAAAGCGATAGAGAGTTTATCAAGTTTGTTTTTAGCTATAAATTCTTTGAGACAATCGAGGGGCTTAATTGCTACGAAAGCAACACGCCTTTATTTTTCAAAAGACAGCGTTTAGCGGCACTTGAAAAGCAATTTGCCATTGACGGCGGATTGATAGACGAAAACGAGAATAATTAACGGAGGTAACGAACAATGAAAAGTAACATTTATGAGAGTTTTGACGCTCTTTCACAGAGCATAGCACAGCTTGGCGAGAAATGGAAAGAAGCCGCCAAAAGCAACAACGGTAACAGCTATGGGGGCATAGCACAGCGCATGAAAAGCACTAATTTCTTTTTTGCTAATGAGCGGCGGGAAATCAACCGCAAATTAGACGAAATGAAAAGCGTGTATGCTCCACAGCTTTTAGAAAAACAGCGTGAAAAGCTGTTAAGACAGTTTGACGAAATGGCAAAAACCATGATTGCCGCCACGCTCTCCGAAATTGCCGAACTCACAGCGGGAAGAAAAGCCAAAATCGGGGAAATGCTCACAACGCCGCCCACGGACTCACAAAACAGGCTTTTGACCGTGCTTCAAATGAGAAACGATATTGACGCTATCGAACTCAACAGCATTTTACCCGCCTTTTTCAACAATTATCAAGCAATGAGGGTTTTACAGGACATAGGCAAGAAAAGCGGCGTAAATGTCAATTTGCCAGCACAGCTTGACCCCCGGACGCTATTTGAAACGATAGACAGGGCGGACGCATTTCTAAAAGGTGCTTGCAACGAAATTACTAAATCGTGGCGGGATATGGATATTAGATATCACGCATTTTACACGGTAAACGAAAAGGAAAAGGGCGAACAGTACGACCCCAATTATAAAGAGATGGTTTCCGCCCTTGACGGTGTACCACAGTTACAGGAAGTAAGAGCCGCAAAAACACAGCTTACCGCAACAGAAAAAGCCCGCATTGAGCATTATTTTTCAGATGTGGCGGGGCTTGATACAACGGACACGGCAAACGACATAAAGGTATTAACGCACACAAAGGCGGTTATGGACGCACACCCGGAGGAAATCGGGCTTTTGAAGCTCTCACAGTATGCAAAGTATGTTTCAGAGGTAGAGCAAGCGAAAGAAGCGGAAAAGAGCGAATAAGACCGCAAAAACAGGCACAGAAAAACGCCCTACCCTATCAAAAGGGCGGGGCGTTTCGCTAAAGTGGCTTTTATTGTTCGCTCAATGTGTAGCTTGCTTTTCCAATGCTTGTTTGGTCGGCGGTTGGCTCTCCTATCAAGATTTCAACCTCCGATAAGTCCGCCAATTCAAAAATATAACTAACCTCAAGCGATTGCCCGTTTTTAATTGCCTGTATCAATGCCGCTTCACCCAAATTTACATTGGAAATATCCGTTATTTCTTTATCGTGTTGAAAAGCTCTCACGGCAAAGCATTGATAAGCATAGCACGGCTCTTGACTGTTATTTGTGTATGTGGCTTTTACCCGTAGCACTTGCGCCCCCGTTTCGGTGGTTTCCGTTGTAGCTCCGTTTAATACAAGCGTATAATCTTCATACACAGCCGTATTAGTAAGCTCTTTTTGGGTTTCCGTTGCCCCGCAAGCTGTAATACAGAGCGAAAAAGCCAAAGCAATAACGGTTAGCAAAGCGACTTTCGCCCTTGCGACTTTCCCCCTTTTAGCTCTCATTTCTCACCCCTCCTTTTTGATGTCGGAAGCGTCCAAAGTGATTTTGTTTCCGTCATTCGTTAGGTAAGCCAATGTAGAGCCGCAAAAGGCGGCAATCTTCACAAGGTCGGCGGCGGAAAAGCTATCACGGTAAAATTTGTTACTCAAGGCTTGAGTGCTTATGCCCAAATAGGCGGCAAGCCCGGCGTGGTCTTTCCCGGACAGCGTTAAAACGCTTTTGATTTTCTGTGAAAAAGCCATAATAAAAACACCTCCTTTTATATGATAGCTCTATTATAACGGATTTGATTATACTTGTCAACAGAAACGAAAAGAAAATAATCAAAAAAGTCATTTTAGGTATTGACAAGACAATCAAAAGGGTGTATCATATAATCACAAACGAAATATAACTAACTTGAAACGGGAGGTATTAAACAATGGAAAGAGCCGAAATCATTAGCAAGGTTAGGGAGCTTAAAGAGCTTAAAGCAATGGCGGAGGAATTAGCCGCCGAAATCGGTACTATTGAAGATTTGCTCAAGGCGGAAATGGTAGCAAGAGACACGGAGGAAATAACGGTTGATGTGTTCAAGGTACGCTATACCACGGTTACAAGCAACAGGATTGACACAACAGCCATTAAAAAGGAAATGCCCGAAATTGCGGCAAAGTACACAAAACAGAGCATTACAAGGCGTTTTTCCGTGGCGTAGCGGAAACGGCTTTAATATATCGGAGAGGAGGTTAAAATAATGGCTTCATATACAGCACGAAAGAACAAAGCCGGGGAGATTATAAGCTATCAAATAAAAGTTAGCCGTGGGCGTGATAAAGTCACAGGGAAACAGCTAACGCCCTTTACAATGACATACACGCCCCCGGACGGTTGGAGCAAAAGAGCCATTGAGCGGGATTTACAAAAGGTAATGGGCGAATTTGAAACGGCTTGTAACCGTGGGGAAATACTCACAAAGGAACAAGAAAAAGCCAAAGCCGCCGCCGAATTGGAGCAAGAAAAGATAAGACAAGAGGAGGAGCGGCGCAAGCCCACATTTACGCAATACATTGAAACATTCTTGCGTGAAAAGTCCGCTAACCTCTCCCCGGTAACGCTCCACAATTATAGAACGGAGCTTGAAAAAGCCGCCGCCGTGTTCGGCAAAATCAAAATGGCGGATATTGATTTCTTGACGGTCAAGGGCTATTTTACAGAGCTACAAGCCAACGGGAAACAGCGTTACACAGGAAAGCCGCTCAAGTTCAAATCAATAATACAGCATTATACCGTGCTTCATTCATTCTTTGCTAATGCGGTTGAAAATGAGATTTTAGAATATAGCCCAATGCAAAAGATGAAACGCCCAAAGCCCCGCAAAGATGAAGAAATCAAGCAAGCCATATCATACAACGAAACAGAGGTACAATATATTATTGAGTGCGTGAACAAAGAGCCGCTAAAATGGAAAGCCCTTGTAATGTTCGCTATTGATAGCGGTTGCCGTGCGGGTGAGATTGTCGGCTTGAAATGGTCTGAAATTGATTTTAAAACCGGAAAAGTCAACATTTGCCGCAATGTGCAATATACAGTCGAAAAGGGCGCATATATCAGCACACCGAAAAGCCGCAAAAGTAGAGAAATCTACCTAAACCGCCCCGCCCTTGCAATATTGGCGGAATGGAAGAAAGAGCAAGCCCTGTTTTTCTTCAAGATGGGTATAGCTCAAAGCGGCTATTGTTTCACACAAGACAACGGCGAAATAATGAAACCCGGCTCTTTCTCCTCTTATTTGCGGGGATTTGGCAAACGGTATAATTTACCGGGTATTCACCCCCACGCACTACGCCACACAACGGCAACATTAAGCATAGCAAACGGGGCTGATATTGTGAGCGTTTCTAAAAAGTTGGGGCATTGTAACCCCTCTGTTACGCTTAACATTTACAGCCACGCCAATGAAGAAGCCCAACGGCGAGCTAATGAGATTTTAGCACAAGCCATTTACAAAAACCAGAAACAAGCATAAAATAAAAGGAGAAATCTACACATGAATAGCATTTTGTATTTAGAAGATACCGCATTGGAATTGAAAGCCCTTGTAACCGTTATGAGCGCAATAGACAGCGACAATAAACAGGCATTGCAGGAAATGCCAATTGTAGCGGGTATAGCGTCAGAAATGGCAGAGCGGTTATATTGTGCAATCGCAGACGCAAGAGCGCAGGAGGTAAGATAATATGTTATTTTGGATATGCATTTTGATTTTGCCATTTGCTATACTTGCGGAGTTGTTGAAGCGGAATAAGTAAGACAAGAGCCGCCCCGGTTGCCTGTAAAAAGGTTGCCGGGGCTTTTTCTATGCCAAAGTAGGACTTTTGAGCATTTTCCTACTTGAAAAAGGGCTTTTTTCGGGATTTCTCCAAAGTAGGGGCATATTTTAGCGGATTTTCTGAAAAACGGACGGCAAAAGACACAGAGAGCAACAGAGCAATACAGCCGCCCGCCGTTTCGGAGGGCTTTTTCAATCCCTCTCTTTGTTCAAGTGGTACTAATGGTACTATGGCGGTACTAATGCCGTGTACCGTTTTTGCCTATTGTAGCTTGTTGTAGATTGCTCATAGCGTGTCGTAGTTTAGTGTGGTACTAATGGTACTGTAATTACACTATAACGGCTCTATATTTTCAAGCCCTCTACAAGCCCTATAAAGCCGCTACAAGGCACGGCAAGGCAACAGGGGGATAAATCAACAGAAAATCAACACGCCGATATAAGAGCCGCTGTAAAAGGCTGCAAGGGCATACAGAGAGATACAACAAGCCATTTATAGTAGAAATCAACATAAAGCCTTATATATCAAGCACAATAGAGCATACTACAAGCCGATACAGCAAAGCACAAGAAAAACAAAAAATAATTCAAAAGTATTTTTACCTACAAGCAAAACCCTCTTCCATTTTTCCTTCTACAAGCCCAATTCTCCTTAATTCTTCCAGACATTTCATGCAGTCTGAAACGGGAAGTCTGGACTTTTCTACAATCCTCGCAAATGGTATTGGCGCAGATTCCAATGCAAGGAAAACCCTCATAGTTTTACTCCCTGTAATGGGATACATATTCCGGAAAATATCTTCCACACCAGTTACTAAAAGCGCTCCTGCATCCCGAATCAATTCATTTGTCCCCTGGCTTAAAGGATCCCCCACTCTGCCAGGCAGAGCATAGATATCCCTACCAGCCTCCAGAGCACATCTGGCAGTGATAAGAGATCCAGACTTGGTCTTTGCCTCCGTTACCAGCACCGCCTCTGACAAACCTGCTATGATTCGATTTCGGTTGGGGAAATGAAAAGCAAGGGGTGGAGATGTTGGAAAATATTCAGAAAGTAGCAATCCCTCTTCCTTCAGCGTCCTATAAAGTTCCATATTTTCTTTGGGATAGGGGCAAAGCAAGCCACTTCCCAGTACAGCTATGGCATCTCCCTTTCCTTTTAGTGTCATTCTATGGGACTCCCCGTCAATTCCATTTGCCATGCCGCTGACAATAAGGATTTTCTTTTTGGATAACTCCCGGGCAAAATAAGCGCTGGCCCTAAGACCATAGGCGCTAGGATTTCGGCTTCCCACAATGGCAACTTTTCTTTCAGCACACAGCAATTCTCTTCTGCCCAATGTAAAAAGACAAAGAGGAGCACAATTTCCACTCTTACTGTTGGGACTGATTGACAGAAGGCTTTCTGGAAAATCTTCGTCGAGTGGAGTCACCGCCTCAATATGATTTTGCCTCATGTCTCTTTCCAGCCCTTTATGAAAGTCTGGCTTCATGATTTCTCCAAGGGCACTCAGGCTTTTTTCACTTAGCATCTTCTTTTCAATAAGTTCCTGCAAAAATGACTCCCTTTGTAAATTTTCATATACTTCTGTGGCACTGCCGTAAGTCTCAACCAGTTCATTCTTTACTTCTGGTCGAAGAACATCCATTGCACCTATTAAAATTAAAGCATCTCTTTCATCCATACTTCCCCTCCTAAATACAAATTTCACAATTAAAATCAAAACCAATAATCACAAGATAAGCTCTCATATAAAACAAAGCATTTTCTCTTGCATGCCTAGTTCTTAAGTTTCAGTGCAAATTCCAGGTCCTCATCCCTCACCTCTTCATGGTCTCTAACATCCGCCACACTTCTGGCCAGTCTGAGACTTCGAAAATAGGCTCTGGCTGAAATGTCCTTACTTTCTATTTTTTCCTTCAGAAAATCCTTTTGCATAGACGTGAGAGGAATATATTGATTGATTTTCCCCTGGGGCATATGAGCATTAAGCTTGAAGCTTTCATTTCGGTACCGATAAGCCTGACGATGGCGAGCCATGGCAACAATCTCTCTTGCCTGCTGGCTTGTGATTCCATCATTCGGAAGAAAAAGTTCGCTTATGCTTACCGGTTTCACATGAATTTTAATGTCAATACGATCCATGATGGGATGGCTGATTCGATTTTGATATTCATACACTTCCCGGTCGCTACAATGACATCTGCTTCGATCTGGAAAATAGCCGCAGGGACATAGATTGGAAGCCGCCACTAACATGAACCTAGCCGGGAAGTCATAGCTGGCACGAACCCTTGCAATGGTCACACGGCCATCCTCCATGGGTTGTCGCAAGGATTCGATTACCTTCCTTTTAAACTCCGGAAATTCGTCCAGAAAAAGTACACCATGATCCGCCAGGCTAATTTCGCCGGGTAAAGGTATTCCACCTCCCCCCAGAAGAGCTGTCTCTGTCACAGAACTATGGGGATGGCGAAAGGGTCTTTCTTCCACCATGCCATTTTGACTTTTAAAAAGCCCTGCCACACTATATATTTTCGTAAGGCATAGTTTCTCCTCGTAGCTAAGAGCTGGAAGTATTCCCGGTATACATTTGGCAATCATAGATTTACCCGAGCCCGCCGCCCCGGTCATATAAATATTATGAAAGCCAGCTGCTGCGATTATTACCGATTGTTTCAAAGCAAGTTGCCCATGAATATCAGCAAGGTCCACCTTAACCTTATTCATTGCAAATGGACTTTGCGATTTTGTAAGCCCTCTTCCCCCCATTAAATCAACCGGTTTCCTTTCCCCATCAATCAGGGTTAATAACTCTGCCAGACTGCTAACACCAATCACTTCAATGCCAGAAACCAGGCAGGCCTCCGCTACATTCTCCGCCGGTATAATCACTCCCTGATATCCTTCCTCTCTGGCAAAGTCCACCACTGGAAGAAGGCCGGTGACAGGTAGCACTTGGCCACCTAATCCCAGCTCTCCAATAATTAAATATTTACTTATATCAAGTTCAACGGGAATCACCTGCATGGATAAAAGAATTGCCAGTGCAATAGGCAAATCAAAGAAGGAGCCGTCCTTCCTTAAATCAGCAGGTGACAGACTGATGGTGATGCGTCTTGGAGGTATGGAAAACCCAGTATTTCGCAGGGCAGTTCGAACACGGTCTCCAGCTTCCTTCACAGAGGAAGAAAGATAGCCCACCAGATTCATGGTAGGCAGTCCTGGACTTATGTCCGCTTCCACACAAATCACCATTCCCTGAATTCCAATAGCAACACCACTGTATATTTTACTAACCATATTTTCCCTTGCCCTCTCTGCAAGCAAGGTATATGAATAATCCTATAAAAAAAGAACCTCTGCATCAAGCGAAGGTTCTTAGCATTCTTTAAAATCCGCTTTATTAAATTAGAAACTTTAAAGCCATAACTTAAAATTACAAGTATTTATTTAAGAACACAAACTATTTTTGCTTTTCTGCCGCAAGAGCTTCCAGAATTCTCTTATAATGAAGGAAATGTCCACCCTCTGCAATCTCTGTAATCTCTTCCATTGGTGCAAGCTTTCCATCAATGGTTTCCTCTTCCTGAAGAGTTACCTGGTCCATAGTCATTGGCAGAACAAAATGGTAAATATCCGTGAAGTAATTATCTCCTCTTTTCAGATCCACATTTTTATAAGAATATACGAGACCGCCATCTGCCTTGGAAACATCCACGCCAACTTCTTCCCCAACTTCTCGGCAAACTGCTTCAAAGGATGTCTCTCCAGCATGTACACCGCCACCCGGGATTTCCCAGTCACCAGCCGCCCACTTCTTATCTAAAGAGCGTCTGGTAATGAGGAACTTATGATCTGGTGTTTCCAAAAGCGCAATTACCAGAAGCATGTATTCTCCTTCATTTAAGAAATACTTCTTACGAACTTCTGTGCGACCTGTCAGATTTTTATTATCATCGTAAATATCAAATAATTCTTCCATGGTTAATATTCAGCCTTTCTTTTTGTGCCACCACGTTTTCTACTATCCCAGTTGCCACCTGCAAATGAACTTGCACCAGAATTATTTCTGTTGAATTTCTTTCCTGCAGCTTTTCTTGTAGCATTCTTATTTACTACTACCTTTTTAGGTCCCTTCTTTGCAGTTGGGTTTTTAGCAGCAGCTTTCTTTTGTTCCAGCTTTTTGCATCTGTTCTTTACAGAATATCCAAATGTACCTACACGAGCACCCAATGCAAAGTACTCACCATGCACATAGGCAATAAGGCCTGTACTTGCCAGATGGAATTTATCATGCTCATCCAGAAATTCCTTGCTGACGGTAACGCCAACAACTTCAGCCAGGAACATATCATGACTGCCAAGTCTTTCAATTTTTACAACCTTACAGTAAATATTAACAGGACTTTCTGCAATGGCAGGTGTGTCCATATATTCTGACTTATACTTATGAAGACCTGTTTCTGCAAACTTATCAAAGTCGCGGCCACTGCGTACTCCGCACCAGTCACAGGCATTGGTAAGACTCTTGGTAACAAGATTAATTACAAATTCACCGGACTTCTCAATTAAATCATGAGAATATCTGTCAGGTCTTACGGAAATTGAAACCATGGCAGGGTCAGAACAAATAGTTCCAGCCCAGGCTACCGTTACAATATTATCTGCATCCCCTTCTTCTTTTCCCTTACAGGAAACCATTACCGCCGGCACAGGATAAAGCATATTACCCGGCTTCCAGTACTGCTTCAAATCATCATCGGCTGGTTTTACAAATTTATCATTTTTAGACGCTTTTGGTGTTTTCTTTCCAGCAGCTCTGAGTCTTGGATCTTCTTTTTTCATGCTTTCCCCTCAAAATTGATTTGTAAACATAAGAAATTGCTCGCAAATGGCATTTGCCTTCACGAGCAATCATATTCTACCTTATTTTCTTAGTAAGTGAAATATACTAATTCATCCTGAGCCGGCTCTGCCTTAACCACGCTATTCACATGGAATACAGGACCTTCGCCGCCGAACTCTTCATAGAATTCTTTGCCGATCTCAGCTTCAACCACTACCCATTCACGATCTTCAAAATCCTTTGCCTTATCCGAGTAGCTCTTAAATCCAACAAACTGGATATCCTCTGCACAGCAAGTCATGGCAAAACGACCTGGTACAAATGTATTTGCCGGGTAAGATGATGGATGGAAAACCTGAGCCTTTGTCTTGATCTTCTTACCAACATACTTATCTGGATTATCCGCAGCATCAATATAGAAGATACCAAAATCTTCATCCTGAAGAATAATTTCATCCTTATCCAAATCGTAAGGAAGAACCACTTCTTCATCTCCAATCATCTGCTTGCCATCCTTGCCCTCAAAAATAACCTGAGCGCGACGGTTTACAGCACGGATGGAACGACGGTATTCAGCCATCTTTGTGTTCTCATCACATCTGTTGAAGATAATCATATCCGCATTACGAAGTTCATCCATCATAATCTTCTTCATGTTTGCAACATATATATCAAATGTAGTTGCATCCACAAAGGAAATTACCTGAACAACCGTCCAGCCCTTTGGAACACGAACATTGAAAATCTTATCCAGTTCCCACATACCGTTATATTCAATCATAACATTCTGTGGCGCATACTTCTTTCCGAGTTCCAGAAGGTGTTCTTCTGTGAGAGTCTCCTCGCTGATTTCTTCCAGAAAAATATTCTTCTCCTTCAAAGCTTCTGCATCGTACTCTTCTTCACCATCTTCTGCCACCAGAAGCAGGGTTCTCTGTCCTTCTGTAAAATCCTGTTCCATCAGTGTTTCCTTGGCGAACTTTGTCTTACCTGCGCCAAGAAAGCCCATGAAAATATATACTGGAATTTCTTTTTCCATTGCCATAAATAAATCCTCTTACGTTCCAGCTATGCAAATGGACTGCGCAAAGATACGCGCATCTCATTTGCATGCATTAATGTCTACTTAGTTTACGCCAAATAATTCAGAGATTTTTTCTTCATTCAGGTTGCTTCCGATTACACAAAGCTTACCTGTGTAGTCAGCAGCGCCTTCACGAATTTCGAATTCGCCTGGTGTAAGGTCGAACTCCAGCCACTTACCATCCTCGTCAGGAACAATACCCTTAGCACGAAGAATGAAGCCCAATGGATTCTCATCAACCACCTGAAGCTGCTCCAGAACAGCATTTAAAGCATCGCGAGAATACTTCTTTGCTGTTTCCTTACCCCAGCTAATGAATACATCGTCGGCATCATGGCCGTGGTGGTGATGGTGATGATGGTCATGGCATGAGCAATTTGGATCATCGCATTCATGATCATGGTGATGATGGTGATGCTCGTGGTCATGATGCTCGTCTTCATCATGGTGGTGATGGCACTCACACTCTGGATCATCGCACTCATCTTCATGGTGATGATGATGCTCGTGGCCTTCTTCATCATGGTCATGATGGTGGTGATGGCATGAGCAGTTTGGATCATCGCATTCATCTTCATCATGATCTTCTACATGGAAGTTAGCCAGCATATCTTCTACAGAAGTTGAATGTTCAATAGCTTCCAGAATCTTCTTACCATCAATATCGTCCCAAGGAGTTGTAACGATACGAGCTTCTGCATTGTGTTCTCTGATGAGACCAACAACTTCATCCATCTTTTCTGCAGAAGCATTCTGAGAACGGCTTAAGATTACGCAACCTGCAGCATCAATCTGATTCAGGAAGAACTCACCAAAGTTCTTAATATACATCTTAGCCTTAGTAACATCAACAACAGTTGATGCAGAATTCAGTTCAATATCTACTTCGTCAGATGTCTTCTGGATAGCTCCAATAACATCAGAAAGCTTACCAACGCCTGATGGTTCAATGATGACACGATCAGGACTATAATCTGTGATTACCTGCTTCAGTGCAGCACTGAAGTCGCCTACCAGTGAACAACAGATACAACCAGCATTCAGCTCATTAATCCTAACACCAGCATTCTTGAGGAAATCGCCGTCTACGCCAATTTCACCAAATTCATTTTCAATCAGTACAAGCTGTTCTCCTGGGAAAGCCTCTTTAATAAGTTTCTTAATCAGCGTTGTCTTACCAGCGCCAAGGAAACCGGAAATAATATCTACCTTTGCCATTTTTATTGCCTCCTAAATTCACAATTTCCAAAATAAATTATACAACTCTTGTCAAGGGCGGAACCTAAGATATGTCTACGAATATTTCTACGTATATATCTCTACCCAAATATTCAGTCTGTCTTTGCGAGTGCGACCTTCTTCTCTTGCAAAGAGAAATTTTCCATGTCCACGAACAGCCACCACATCCTCTTCTTTCAAAGCCTTGGCATTTTCCGTCATGATTCTTCCATTTACGGACACCAGCTGTTGTTTAAAGAGAAGCAGAGATTGTTCTCTGGATAAATGATAAACCTGAGAAATCACAGCATCCACTCGATTGCTAGCAACGATTAAATGCTTTTCAACAAGTTCCGGTTTCAACTCATCCGGAACCTGATCCAGAACAGTAACTCTTACCGTGGTATGCCTTACCTGACCAAGTTCTCTATGAATGTAATCAGCCGCAAACTCATCTGCAAAAAGATAAGCTGCATTATCCTTAACAATCAAATCTCCCAGTTTATGTCTTTCCAAACCCAGGCCCATTACAGAACCCAGAAAATCTCTATGCCCCAGTTCTTCTGCAAACTTCTTTACTGCCGGTGCAATCTTTAGACATTTCAAAGGAAAAGCTTCTTCAAAGCCAAAATCATCCAGAGACCCAAATCGAACCATGGCTCTTTCAGCTCCCTCCATACCACCGAAAACAGTGGACTGAATAAAAGAAAGCTCTCGGTCCTTCATTTCATAATATACAGAAAGCTGGGATGAATTCAGAAAGTCCGTGAAAATATAACGGGATTCACGAAAAGCTCTTTCAGCTAGTTCTTTTAATCTTTTCTCCAATTCTCTTGTCGATTCATCCATACAGGAATAGTCCTTTTACAAAATATCAAAGGCCTTATTCTCTTTCCTTTTTAGACCTTTCATAAATAATAAGTAAAAGACCGGCAGAGTCTGCCGGTCTTCTGCACTGCGGTATATTAAACCACACGCTATTTAATTAGTCCGTAACACTTGTTACTTAGTAAGCTTAGCAGGCTTCTTAGCAGGAGTCTTGCTTGTAGACTTTGATACAGTCTTAGCAGTCTTCTTAGCAGGAGCCTTACTTGTCTCCTTAGCTGGGGTCTTGCCTGAAGACTTTGATACAGTCTTAGCAGTCTTCTTAGCAGGAGCCTTACTTGTCTCCTTAGCTGGGGTCTTGCCTGAAGACTTTGCATTCACTTTCTTAAATACAGAAATGGAAAGTCCAGGTACTGTAATCTGAATGAAGTCCCTTACATCCGACTTCTTCCCTACCTTACCCTCCTTGGAAATCTTTGCCGTCGTATTGTTGTGACCATCTCCACCGAATTTAGCTGCATCACTGGAGAAGATTTCCTTCCACTTTCCTGCTGATGGAACAGGAAGCTTATAGTTCTTTTGTTCCACAGGTGTGAAGTTGCATACTACTAAAAGGGTATCCTTCTCTTCTTTACCATGTCTTTCAAATGAAAGTAATGAATGATTTGCATCATCTGGATCAATCCAGGCAAATCCATCTGGATCCGAATCCAGTTCATAAAGAGCAGGCTCCTTCTTATAGAGGGCATTCAACTGCTGTACATATGACTTCATAATTGTATGGGCATCAAATTCAAAAAGTGACCAATCAAGTTCTGATGACTCATTGAACTCCTTGAACTGTGCAAATTCCTGACCCATAAAGAGAAGTTTCTTACCAGGGTGAGCCATCATGAAACCATAAGCTACTCGAAGGTTAGAGAACTTATCCTCATAGCCACCAGGCATTTTCTGAATCATAGATCCCTTTTCATGTACCACCTCATCATGAGAAAGTACAAGAATAAATTTCTCACTATAGGCATATACCATACTGAAAGTAAGCTCATTATGATGATACTTACGATAAAGCGGATCCAGCTTCATGTAGGAAAGGAAGTCGTTCATCCAGCCCATATTCCACTTGTACTGGAAGCCCAGACCACCCTCTTCAATTTCATGAGTTATCATTGGCCATGCTGTGGATTCCTCCGCAATCATCATAACGGATGGGAATTTCTCATGCATTGCGCCATTTAATTCCTTAATAAAAGCGAGAGCTTCTAAGTTCTCATTGCCTCCAAACTTATTTGCACGCCATTCGCCGTTCTGTCTGCCATAATCCAGATAAAGCATAGAAGCAACTGCGTCCATACGAATACCATCGATATGATACTTGTCAGCCCAGAAGAGTGCATTTGACACAAGGAAGTTACGAACTTCATTCTTGCCATAATCGAAAATGTAAGTTCCCCAATGAGGATGTTCTCCGAGAAGTGGATCTGCATTTTCATAAAGTGGTGTTCCATCAAAACGTCCAAGGCCATGCTCATCCTTAGGGAAGTGAGCTGGCACCCAGTCAATCAGGACACCGATGCCCTTTTCATGCATGTAATTTACAAAGTACATGAAATCCTGAGGTGTGCCATAACGAGACGTAGGCGCATAATAACCAGTTACCTGATATCCCCAGGAAGGATCATACGGATGTTCCATAATTGGCAGAAGTTCCACATAGTTATAACCCATGGACTGCATATAATCTGCAAGCTTTACAGCGATTTCCTTATAGTTCAGGAATTCTCTACCATCTTCTGGTCTTTTCCAGGAACCCAAATGAACTTCGTATATATTCATTGGATTTGCGTCAACTTTCTTTAAGTCACGCTGCTTCATCCAGGAATCATCTTTCCAGGTATAATCCAAGGTTGTAACCTTGGAAGCATTTGCCGGTCTTACTTCAGAAGTAAAGGCATATGGATCTGACTTCATAAAGATTTCGCCAGCCTTGGAACGAATCTCGTACTTATAAATTTCACCAATGAAATCTCCAGGAATGAAGATTTCAAAAATACCAGAATAGTCGATTTTACGCATCTGGTAACGACGTCCATCCCAGTTATTGAAATTACCAACAACAGAAACACGCTCTGCATTTGGTGCCCAAACGGCAAATAAAGTACCCAGTACACCATCCACTTCCATTGGATGAGCACCAAGTTTTTCGTAGATTTTATCGTGCTGTCCCTCATTGAAGGCAACGATATCCACCGGTTCAATTACAGTTTCAAAACTATAAGGATCACGGAAATTTTCCTCATGACCATCTTCAAACTTTGCCTTAACTGTATAATCAAATTTTGCTTTATCCTTGATACGGAGAGAATAAAACCCTGGAACACGATCCGTAACCAGATTGTACTGTTTACCCTCTGCAAAATCAGTGATTGTAACAACCTTTGCATCCGGAAGAAAAACATTAACAAACACATCATCAATGCACTCATGGCATCCCAAAATATGATGTGGATTATCATGTCGTGCGTTTACAAGCGCATCTACTTCCATCCAATTGATGGCAAATACTTCTTTTCTTCTTGGCATTTAAGTCTCCTTCTCCTCATACTGCTCCACATGAAACACGAGCCAACCCTTTAGCAGTATGGATTTTATCGTGCAAACCACCCACAATTAATTTACACGTATTTATAAATTAAGAAAGTTTATGAATAAAAATTCCACTTCTTAATTTGGGTTCAAACCAAGTTGATTTTGGAGGCATCAGTCGTCCCGCATCCGCAACGGAGAAAAGCTCATCAATGGATGTTGGATACATAGAAAAAGCAACTACAGAATCCGTCGCACATCTACGCTCCAGTTCTCCAAGGCCGCGAATTCCACCTACAAAGTCAATTCTTGCATCTGTTCTAGGATCATCAATTCCCAGCACAGGCTGCAAAATATAATTTTGAAGAAGAGACACATCCAGTCCCTCTACAGGATCATTTGTTTTCAAATCTTCATGGATTGAAAGTTTGTACCACTTGCCTGATAAATACATACCAAAAACGCCCTTTTCATCTGGCTGGTAGGCAACATTTACCTCTTCTAAATCACAGGCCTGAGCAATCTGGCTAAGAAAAGCCTCTTCTGTTAGTCCATTCAGGTCTTTTACCACACGGTTATATGGCAAAATAGCAAGTTCACTTTCAGGGAATAATACAGATAAAAAGAAATTAAATTCTTCCTGTCCTGTAAAATTTGGATTTTCTGCGCGACGTTTTAATCCTACCTTAACAGCAGAAGCTGCTCGGTGATGTCCATCCGCAATGTAAATAGAGGAAATCCCGCCAAAAGCTTTCTTTACTGCAGCAACATCCGCTTCATTGGAAATAACCCAAACGTTATGAGTAATTCCATCTTTTGCAGTAAAACCATAGAGTTTTTCACCAAGCTTTACACGGTTAACGATTTCATTAATAGACGCATCATCACGATATGCTAAGAAAATAGGACCAGTCTGTGCGTCACAAGTATCAATGTGACGAATACGATCCTTCTCCTTCTCAGCTCTTGTGTTTTCATGCTTTTTGATTACTTCATTCACGTAGTCATCTACAGAGGCAGCTGCAACGATACCTGTCTGATGCCGACCATCCATGATCAGTTCGTAGATGTAATAAACATCCTTTTTTTCTTCCACATATGTACCATCCTCAAAAGCTTCCCAAAGAAGATCATGGGCTGTCTTATAGGCTTCATCACTGTACATATCGAAGTCTGGACCAAAATTTGTTTCTGGTCTGTCAATGCGAAGAAAAGACAAAGGTTCCTTTTGAACCTCTGTCTTTGCCTCTGCACGATTATAAACATCATAAGGGAGCGCTGCGACACGACTTACAATATCTGTATTTGGACGCATTGCCCTAAATGGCTTAACGTTTGCCATATGGAATCCCCCATACTCATGCTGAGTCTCCCCCGGGGAAATGATATTGCCACGAAGGAAGAACCCTTGTTTCTTTACTCTTCGTCTTCTGTTTCAACCTGTCCGCGGATATGAGCTACTGCCTTACCAATTGACTGCTGGAACTCTTCTTCAGAATTGTTGTTGAAAACAAACATATCCGGAATATTTGTAGGAGCTGTGTAGTCCTGAGTTGCAACATACTCATCCCAGTGCTCCAGCTTCCATGTATCTCTCTCAGAGTTACGCTGAATCATTCTCTGATGAACAACTTCAACATCAGTATTTACCCAGATCAGGCAAAGTTCAGCACCCTTAGCTGCAAGCTTCTTACGAAGATCAGCAACCCAGGCATCATCACGAATTTCTCTCTTGAAAGGAGCATTGATGAGAACTGTATCATTGTAGTTCAGTGCGTCAAGTGCTACCACCATAATTGCCTCATATTCTGCATCACGAATCCATTCATGGAAGAAATCTGAGGAACGGTCAAAAGGCTGTCCAGCAACTTCATAAATTTTCTTAGAAAGAACGATTAAATCGTCCTTGTCAAGGTATACACAATTATCAAGAGCCTTTGCCAGGTTCTTTGAGATAAATGTCTTTCCACATGCTGGTGGTGATGTCACTAAGATAAGCTTCTTAACTTTCATATGTTCCTCCAAAAAATAACCGGTAACACCGGAAAAATTTAATATGTTTAAAATCAAAAATCGTTAATAAGTATAAATGCATTACACACAAATGTCACGGAAAAATTTCCGTGACATCTGCTAAATTTATTAACTTTTTATTGATATTTTTTGCCTTTCAGGCAGATTGCGTCCAGTGACACAATTCAATCAAGATTAATTTAGTTCTTCTTTTCGATATAGCCCTTAGCATGAAGAAGTTCTGCACAAAGTACAGCACCACCTGCAGCACCACGAACTGTATTGTGGCTGAGACCAACGAACTTGTAATCGAAGAGGCTGTCTTCTCTCAGACGTCCCATAGAAACGCCCATACCATGTTCGTAATCTACATCTGCAGTTACCTGTGGACGATTGTCTTCTTCCAGGTACTGGATAAACTGCTTTGGAGCTGATGGAAGGTTAAGCTTCTGTGGTTCGCCAGAGAAGTTTACCCATCTATCAATGATTTCTTCCTTTGTAGGCTTCTTTTCGAAGTTTACAAATACAGTTGCTGTATGACCGTTGAGGATTGGCACACGGATACACTGAGATGTGATCTTTGGACCATCTTCACACTTAACGATTTCACCCTTTTCAGGATCAACATGTCCCCAGATACGAAGAGGTTCCTGCTCAGACTTCTCTTCTTCTCCTGAGATAAATGGGATGATGTTGTGTTCCATTTCAGGCCAGTCCTTAAATGTCTTACCTGCACCAGAGATAGCCTGGTATGTAGATACAACAACTTCCTTAGGACCAAATTCTTTCAGTGCGAACAGAGCTGGTGCATAAGACTGGATAGAACAGTTAGGCTTAACTGCGATAAATCCACGAGTAGTACCAAGTCTCTTCTTCTGATATTTGATTACTTCGAAATGCTCTGGGTTCAGCTCTGGAACTACCATTGGTACATCAGGTGTCCAACGATGTGCAGAGTTGTTAGAAACTACTGGAGTTTCTGTCTTAGCATAAGCTTCCTCGATTGCCTTGATCTCGTCCTTAGACATATCAACAGCTGAGAAGCAGAAATCAACGCCTGCGGCAACTTCTTCAACTTCATTTACATTCTTAACAACAAGCTTCTTAACAGCTTCTGGCATTGGATTATCCATCTTCCATCTTCCGCCAACAGCTTCTTCATATGTCTTACCAGCTGAACGAGGTGATGCAGCTACAACTACTACTTCAAACCAAGGGTGGTTCTCAAGCAGTGAGATGAAACGCTGACCAACCATGCCAGTTGCGCCCAGGATACCAACTCTTAATTTCTCACTCATAATTTAATCTCCATTTTCTAATGCAAATGGACTGCGCGGTGGGCAAACTATTTGCAAATTTTACTTACTTAATGCTACGGATTACTCGCTTGCAAGCAGGCTTGCGTAAATGCGAAGCGAGATTGACTTTAATCTGTTTGTATCATTATTTTACGATTCTTACCTTGATTACGCCGTCGATTGCGCTCAGTGCTGCCTTAAACTCTTCTGAAACCTTACCATCGATGTCGATTACTGTGTAAGCATAGTCACCACGAGACTTAGATACCATTTCTGGTACGTTAAGGCCAAGCTTAGCGAATTCAGCTGTGAACTGTGTAAGCATGTTTGGAACGTTCTTGTGGCAAACTGTTACACGACCTTCATACTGGCAAACACCTGCGTCGCAACGTGGGTAGTTAACAGAGTTAACAATGTTACCATTCTCGATGAAGTTACGGATTTCGTTTGCAGCCATGATTGCACAATTGTCTTCTGACTCTTCTGTTGAAGCGCCAAGGTGAGGTGTGCAGATAACGCCTGCATGATCAGCAACCTTTGGATTTGCAAAGTCTGTCATGTACTTTCCAACCTTACCAGCATCGATTGCTGCAAGGAGTGCATCTTCATCAACCAGGATATCACGAGCGTAGTTAAGGATAACAACGCCGTCCTTCATCTGATCGATAGCTGCCTGATTGATCATACCCTTTGTAGAATCCAGTGCAGGAACGTGAATTGAGATGAAGTCACAATTTTTGAAGATTTCATTTACATCAGTAACGTGCTTTACGTTTCTTGAAAGGTTCCAAGCTGCGTCTACTGATACATATGGATCATATCCATAAACTGTCATACCAAGGTGTGTAGCTGTGTTAGCAACACGTGCGCCGATGGCACCAAGACCGATAACACCCAGAGACTTGCCAGCAAGTTCGTGACCGGCGAACTGCTTCTTGGCCTTCTCAGCTGTCTTTGCGATATCAGCATCTGCAGCATTTGCCTTAACCCACTCAGCACCACCGATTAAGTCACGAGACGCCATGAGCATAGCTGCGATAACAAGTTCCTTAACACCGTTAGCATTAGCACCTGGTGTATTGAAAACTACGATACCCTTATCTGCATATTCTTCGATTGGAATGTTGTTAACACCAGCACCAGCACGAGCTACTGCAACCAGGCTCTCTGGAACTTCCATACCCTGCATCTTAGCACTTCTTACAAGTACTACTTCTGCATCAGCGATGTTATCAACTTCTTCATATGTGCCTGTGAGTAAATCCTTACCGCAAGCTGCGATAGGATTTAAGCAATTGTACTTTGTCATGATAATTTTTTCTCCCCTAATTACTGATTGTTCTTTTCGAACTCAGCCATGAATTCAACTAACTTCTGAACGCCTTCGATTGGCATAGCATTGTAGATCGATGCACGCATACCACCTACTGTTCTATGACCCTTAAGGTTTGTGAAGCCAGCAGCTGTTGCTTCCTTAACAAACTTAGCATCCAGATCAGCATCACCTGTTACGAATGGTACATTCATAAGAGATCTGTCTTTCTTAACAACTGTTCCCTTGAACATCTTTGAAGAATCAAGGTAATCGTAAAGGATCTTAGCCTTCTTTTCATTGTGAATCTTCATTGCTTCCAGGCCGCCCATAGACTTAACCCACTGGAATACAAGACCACATACATAGATACCATAGCAAGGAGGTGTGTTGTAAAGGGAACCAGCATCAGCCTGAGTCTTATACTTAAGCATTGTTGGAACAAACTCTGGAAGGTCATCACGGATGAGATCTTCACGAATTACAACTACAGTAACACCTGCAGGTCCTACGTTCTTCTGAACACCAAACCAGAGTAAACCGTAATCTTCTACGTTAACTGGCTCAGAAAGGATGTCTGAAGACATATCAGCAACAAGAATCTTACCCTTTGTATTAGGGAGCTTGTTGAACTTTGTTCCGTAAATTGTATTGTTATGGCAGATATAAACATAGTCTGCATCCTCAGAAATAGGAAGATCTGAGCAATCAGGAATATAAGAGAAAGTCTTGTCTGCAGAAGATGCAACAATGTTAACCTTTCCGTACTTTTCTGCTTCCTGTGCAGCCTTCTTAGCCCACTGACCTGTTACGATATAGTCAGCTACGCCATTCTTCATCAGGTTCATTGGAATTGCAGCAAACTGCTGATTTCCACCACCCTGTAAGAAGAGAACCTTATAGTTATCAGGGATATTCATGATCTCTCTAAGATCTGCTTCTGCCTGATCAATGATGTCCTGGAACCATTTGGATCGATGGGACATCTCCATTACGCTCATTCCACTACCGTGGTAATCGAGCATCTCTTCTGCTGCAGTACGAAGTACTGTCTCTGGCAGCATGGATGGTCCTGCTGAAAAATTGTAAATTCTTGCCATTTTTATGTTCCTCCATCATATGATTGTAATTTAATATGGTGCAGACATATATGTCTTGTCACCTGTCATCCGCACTGTAAATTTTACGAATGCTACTATTATACACGCAAAATTGCAAAATAATAGCCCAAATTTTGATTTTCTGCTTTCTTTATTAATTATCTGTTCAAAAATAATCAATATTTGTGGGTTTCTTTAAATTTGTATAGGCTTAATTTCCCAACAACCTCCGGCAAATGGGATTGTCCCGAAAACGATTTTTTGCGTATTAGTATTCTTTTTAAATAAATATTACTTATTAGCTGTCATAAATAATTTGTTTAACTGGCAAACTCATTTGCCACACTTCACATTTATCATGGCATCATTTCTCAGACAAATTTATTTGTTTAAACCTTCTTCCGAATCGAAGCATGTTTCGATTGCCTTACCAGGGGCAACCATTGGCCATACCTTATCATCCATACCGATTCTGCAATCGATTACGTATGGACCCTCGCCCTTCACTGCTTCTGCAAAAGCCTTGTGGAATTCATCCAGACTTGTAACTTCCTTTGCTGTACAGCCAAGTGCTTCAGAAAGCTTAACAAAGTCAACCTTGTCATTGAGCATGGTATTGGAATAACGCTGACCGTAGAAAAGGTTCTGCCACTGACGTACCATACCAAGAACCTGGTTGTTGATTACGATTTCAATGATATGTGTATTTTCACGAGATGCTGTTGCAAGCTCGTTCATATTCATACGGAAGCAACCATCCCCTGCGATATTAACAACTGTCTTTTCTGGACAACCAATCTTGGCACCAATAGCTGCACCAAGACCGTATCCCATGGTACCAAGACCGCCTGATGTCAGTAACTGACGAGGCTTTGCATACTTGTAGTACTGTGCAGCCCACATCTGGTGCTGACCAACATCAGTTACTACAACTGCCTCACCCTTAGTCTGCTTGTAGATATCATCAATGATAGATGGACCTGTCAGAGATTCCATATCATAGGTCATTGGATTTTCTTTTTCAATCTCCAGAATCTCAGCTACCCATTCTGGCTTCTTTGAAGTCTTAACTCCGGCATTGATCATCTTGAGAATCTCATTTGCATCACCGATAACCGACGCATTTACATCAATATTCTTATTGATTTCTGCTGCATCAATATCAATGTGAAGAATCTTAGCATTGCGAGCGAACTTGGATGCATTACCAATTACACGGTCTGAGAAACGAGCACCAACTACAATCAGAAGATCTGCAAGGTTCACACCAAAGTTAGATGTCTTTGTACCATGCATACCAATCATGCCTGTGTAATGAGAATCTGTACCATCAAAGGCACCCTTACCCATCAGAGTATCGGTAACCATAGCGTCAGTCTTCTTTACTAACTTGGCAAGTTCTTCGGAAGCACCAGAGCTGATTACACCACCACCTGCTAAGATGTATGGCTTCTTGGAAGCATTGATCATTTCAATAGCTTTCTGAATATCTTCAGACTTGATTGTGCTTGTTACGGCAGGAATGGATTCTGGCTTTGTAAATTCATAATCAGCAACTGCTGCTGTTACATCCTTTGTGATATCCACAAGTACCGGACCTGGACGACCTGACTTTGCAATCTTAAAGGCACGGCGAAGGGTATCCGCCAGTTCATGTACATTCTTAACAATAAAGCTGTACTTTGTAATTGGCATAACCACACCAGAAATATCAATTTCCTGGAAAGAATCCTTACCAAGAAGGGCAACGCCAACGTTGGCTGTAATGGCTACCATTGGAATGGAATCCATATACGCTGTAGCAATACCTGTTACCAGGTTTGTAGCACCAGGGCCACTGGTTGCGAAACATACGCCAACCTTTCCTGTTGCTCTTGCATAACCATCTGCTGCGTGAGAAGCACCCTGCTCATGGCTTGTGAGTACGTGATGAATCTCATCACTATGCTTGTAAAGTTCATCGTAAATATTCAGGATAGCACCACCTGGATATCCAAATACTGTGTCTACGCCCTGTTCTTTCAGACATTCAATAACAATCTGCGATCCTGTTAATTGCTTCATAGACATACTCCTTTAATCTAAGATTTAAATTAAATACTTTTTGTCTTCTATCCCTAGGCAAATGAACTGCGCTTGCCCCTGCAAGCACATTCCATTTGCATGCATTCTAAATTAGAAGTTTATACTGTGTGGCAGATATGTGTTTCTGTATCACATACAGTAGTAAGGCCAGGTGTTTCCAGGATTGCACCTCTGTTACCAGATGTAACAAGAGCCGCATATCTTCTAAGATAACCTGTTGTAACCTTAGGCTCACGTGGCTGCCACTTTGCCTTACGTGCGGCCATCTCTTCCTCAGAAACTTCAACATTGATTGAAAGACCATTGATATCGATATCGATGATATCGCCTTCTTCGATGAGGGCGATTGGGCCACCAACTGCTGCTTCTGGAGAAACGTGTCCGATGGAAGCACCACGGCTGGCACCGCTGAAACGACCATCTGTAATCAGAGCTACAGATGAGCCAAGTCCCATACCAGCAATTGCAGATGTAGGATTCAGCATTTCTCTCATACCAGGACCACCCTTAGGGCCTTCGTATCTGATAACAACTACGTCACCTTCTACAATCTTTCCACCAAGAATAGCTGCAATTGCATCTTCTTCACAGTCGAATACACGAGCAGGTCCTGAGTGCTTCAGCATTTCTGGAACAACTGCAGAACGCTTAACCACAGATCCGTCTGGGGCAACATTACCCTTAAGAACAGCAAGTCCGCCAGTCTTTGTATATGGATTGTCGATTGGACGAATAACTTCCGGGTTGCGGTTAACAGCATTCGCAACTGCATCTCCCAGCTTCTTTCCTGTTACTGTCATTGTTTCACCATTGATAAGACCTGCATCAAGAAGCTCCTTAATTACGGCGTAAACACCACCTGCTTCATTCAGGTCTTCCATGTAAGTTGGACCTGCAGGTGCAAGGTGACAAAGGTTTGGAGTCTTTTCAGAAATAGGATTAGCAAATGAAATATCAAAGTCAAATCCGATTTCATGAGCAATTGCTGGCAGGTGAAGCATTGAGTTTGTTGAACACCCCAGTGCCATATCTACTGTAAGAGCATTCAGGATTGCGTCCTTTGTCATAATCTGACGAGCTGTGATGCCCTTATTGTACATATCCATAACTGCATAACCTGCCTTCTTGGCAAGCATAATTCTTTCAGAGTAAACAGCAGGAATTGTTCCATTTCCAGGAAGTCCCATACCGATTGCTTCTGTCAGGCAGTTCATTGAGTTTGCTGTGTACATACCTGAGCATGAACCACATGTTGGGCAAACCTTCTTTTCAAATTCATCTAACTGTTCATCATTAATTGTACCGGCAGTATACTGACCAACTGCTTCGAACATAGAAGAAAGTGATCTCTTACAACCACCAACATGTCCTGCAAGCATTGGACCACCGGATACAAATACAGTTGGAAGATCAAGACGAGCTGCTGCCATAAGAAGTCCCGGAACGTTCTTATCACAGTTCGGAATCATAACCAGGGCATCGAACTGGTGAGCAATTGCCATACATTCTGTAGAATCAGCAATGAGGTCACGAGTAACCAGAGAATACTTCATTCCAACGTGTCCCATGGCAATACCGTCACATACAGCGATTGCTGGGAACATTACAGGCACACCGCCTGCTTCTGCTACGCCAAGCTTTACAGCCTGTGCGATTTTATCAAGATTCATATGTCCAGGTACGATTTCGTTGTAAGAACAAACGATACCAACCATAGGCTTTTTCTTTTCTTCGTCTGTCATACCAAGTGCATTCAGTAATGATCTTGCTGGAGCCTGCTGAAGTCCAGCCTTCATGTTTTCACTCTTCATTTTTATTCCCCTTTCTACACACGAGCTGCAATCAGGTCGCCCATTTCATTTGTCTTAACCTGATCTTCACCTGGCTTTGCAATATCGATTGTACGGTAGCCCTCTGCCAGTACCTGCTTTACAGCATTTTCAATTGCATCAGCTTCCTTGTCTAAATCGAATGTATAGCGAAGCATCATAGCTGCTGAAAGAATTGTTGCAATTGGATTTGCAATGTTCTTACCAGCAATATCTGGTGCGGAACCGCCTGATGGCTCGTAAAGACCAAACTTTGTCTCATTGAGGGATGCTGATGGAAGCATTCCAATGGAACCTGTAATCTGAGAAGCTTCATCGGAAAGAATGTCACCGAACATGTTCTCTGTCAGAAGTACATCGAAATGTGCAGGATCCTTAACCAGCTGCATAGCTGAGTTATCTACCAGCATTGTTTCGTAAGTAACGTCTGGATAATCCTTAGCTACTTCCGCAACCACCTTTCTCCAAAGTCTTGAAGAATCCAGTACGTTTGCCTTATCTACAAGAGTTACGAACTTGCGACGCTTACGTGCAATTTCGAATGCCTTAATGGCAGCTCTCTTAATTTCTTTTTCATTATATGTAAGGGTATCCACAGCTGTTTCTACGCCGTCAACCACTTCCGTAGATCTCTTACCAAAGTAAAGACCACCTGTCAGTTCTCTGACCATCATCATGTCAAAGCCCTGCTCTGCAACTTCTGCCTTCAGTGGGCATGCTTCCTTTAATTCTGGGTAAAGGTAAGCTGGACGAAGGTTTGCAAAAAGTCCAAGTTCTTTTCTGATTTTTAAGAGACCAGCTTCTGGTCTGAGATTTGGTGGAAGCTTGTACCATGGGGATGTCTGTGTGTTACCACCAATGGAACCAAGAAGGACAGCGTCCTTTGACTTTGCAACTGCTACTGCCTCATCTGTCAGAGGTTCCCCTGTTGCATCAATGGAGCAACCGCCCATTAATATCTGTTCATATTTGAATTCATGTCCATACTTTGCGCCGACTGCATCCAGAACCTTCATTGCTTCTGTTACAATTTCAGGTCCGATACCGTCACCCTTAATGACTGCTAAATCGATAACCATATCTAATCTCCTAATCATTCATGCAAATGAGTTGCATATTTATGCGCAAAGCTCATTTGCCGAAATTTGAATATTCTTAGTCTTCTTTTGCGTTGATTGAATTGATAAGACCACCCTGCTTAATAATATTCTGCATGAATGGAGGGAATGCTGTTCCCTGGTATGTCTTACCTGTTGTCTCATCTGTAATCAGACCATTGTCGAAGTCGATGTCTACCACATCCTCTGCCCTGATTTCAGCAGCAGCTTCTGGACACTCGATAATTGGAAGTCCGATGTTGATTGCGTTTCTATAGAAGATACGAGCAAATGTATCTGCGATTACACAAGCAATTCCGCTTGCCTTAATAGCGATTGGAGCGTGTTCTCTGGAAGAACCACAACCGAAGTTCTTACCAGCAACCATGATGTCGCCATCCTTTACGCGATTAACAAATTCCTTATCAATATCTTCCATACACTTTGCAGCCAGTTCCTTTGGATCTGCAGAGTTTAAATATCTAGCTGGGATAATTACGTCTGTATCCACATTATCTCCATATTTATGTACTGTACCATGTGCCTTCATGACGAATCCTCCTGTCCTTAGTCAAGTACTTCTTCTGGTGCGCTGATCTTACCTGTGATTGCAGAAGCTGCAGCAACAGCTGGAGATGCAAGGTAGATTTCAGAATCAATTGCGCCCATACGACCTACAAAGTTACGATTTGTTGTAGAAACTGCCTTCTCACCAGAAGCCAGGATTCCCATATGTCCACCAAGACATGGTCCACAAGTTGGTGTGGATACAATAGCGCCGGCATTGATGAAGATTTCAGCAAGGCCTTCGCGTAACATCTGTAAATATACTTCCTGTGTACCAGGAATGATGATACATCTGATGTAAGGAGCAACTTTCTTTCCTTCTAAGATTCCAGCTGCAATTCTCATATCAGAGATACGTCCATTTGTACAAGAACCAATTACAACCTGATCAATCTTAATTTCATCGATTTCATCAACTGTCTTTGTGTTCTCTGGCAGATGAGGGAATGCAACTGTTGGACGAAGAGATCCAAGATCAACTTCAATAACCTCATCATATTCAGCATCAGCATCTGCTTCGTACTTCTTTGCTGTTGCATAGTAAGGAGCGTTGGCATGTGCCTTCATATACTCCTCTGTCAGCTCATCAACTGGGAAGATACCATTCTTAGCGCCAGCTTCGATGGCCATGTTAGCGATTGTGAAACGGTCATCCATAGTAAGGGAAGCAACGCCCTCTCCTGTGAATTCCATAGACTTATATCTAGCGCCGTCTACGCCGATCATACCAATAATATGAAGGATCAGATCCTTACCAGAAATCCAGGGAGCCTTTTCGCCCTTCAGTTCAAACTTAATTGCAGATGGAACCTTGAACCAAGCCTTACCAGTAATCATACCGGCAGCCATATCTGTAGAACCTACACCTGTAGAGAAAGCACCCAGGGCGCCATATGTACATGTATGTGAGTCAGCACCGATGCAGGCATTACCTGCAACAATCAGTCCTTTTTCTGGAAGGAGCGCATGTTCGATACCCATCTGTCCAACATCGAAATAATTGACAATTCCATTTGCCTTAGAGAATTCACGAACCTGCTTTACATGCTCAGCAGACTTAATGTCCTTGTTTGGTGTGAAGTGGTCCATTACAAGAGCAATCTTTGTATTATCAAAAACTGTCTTCTTCTTGAACTTATCAAGTTCGTTAATAGCAACTGGTGTTGTTACATCATTACCAAGTACCAGGTCCAGGTTTGCCTCAATCAAATCTCCAGCCTTAACAGAATCGAGACCAGCGTGAGCCGCCAGAATCTTCTGGGTCATGGTCATACCCATAATGTTTCCTCCTTTAATTAACTAATAAACTATTTATCATTTGCCAATATACTAACAGAAGCAAGAATATAATTGAAATGTATAATAATCATACTTATAATAACTTTAAGTTATGTAAAGAATTTTTGCGTAGCATTATAGTACCACTTTAAATTAATAAAGCAAATATTTTTTGCAGTTTTTCGGAATTTGTTAGAAATTTTACATATTATTCAGTAAATGTGAAAGGAAATTTGGGATTATGATAGATAATTTAAACTATTACCGAGTATTCTACGCCGTTGCAGAGACTCGTTCCTTTAGCAAGGCGGCTGAAAGACTTTATATCAGCCAGCCTGCTGTTTCTAAATCCATTCAGAAGTTAGAGGAGGAACTAAAGACTTCCCTTCTCCTTCGAAACGCCCATGTCATCAATTTGACCAATGAAGGAGAAATCCTTTTCTCTCATTTAAAGACAGCTTTTACTTCTATTGGAAAAGCTGAGGATACCATCCGTAAAATTACAGAACTGGGAATTGGCGAATTAAAGCTGGGAGCTTCCACCTCCCTCTGCCGTTACGTACTTCTCAATCGTCTGCAGGGATTTATCGCAGATCATCCTCATTTAAAGCTTTCCATTGATGCCCACGCCACCATGAATACCATTAAAGAACTCGCTGCAGGCAATCTGGATTTAGGTTTGATTTGTGAGACCCAGTTGCCAACGGGATTCACCTATGTTCCTTTCATGAAAGTACACGACATCTTTATTGGCTCAAAATCCTATTTAAAGAACCTGTCTATTCGTGAAGAGGAGAACTCTCCCAGCCCTGACAAGATATTTATGTCCGGCAACATCCCTGGTCTTCTACATGCTGACCAGGAGTCCAATAATGACACAGACGAAATTACCGGCAGACGTCATTCTGTCCGATATGATCACAGCAATAACCGACGCCGTATCAAACAATGGGATACTGTCTTCGAAAATTTGACAGCCCAGAGCATTTTGGAAAAAGGTAATATCATGATGCTGGAAAAACAAAACGTTACCAGAATCCATATCGATTCCTATCTGGACGAGCAGGCCATCAGCCCCCATATGATTACAGAAATTAACAACATGGATATTCTTTTGGACTTTGCTAAAATTGGTATGGGAGTTTCTGCAGTTGTCCGGGAATTTTCCGGTGATATTTTAAATCATGACGATGTTATTGAAATTCCATTACCAGAACCTATTCCTCCCAGAACAGTTGGGTTTGCTTTTAACAGAAACATAGACCCTTCTTCCCCTGCCATGGATCTGGTCAATCGATTTGTATAAGAAAAAGCCCTGTACCTTTCAAGTACAGGGCTTATAATCTTATTCTCTTCGGCAGTCTTTCTGCCCAGGTTTTCAATTTCTTTTACTCTTCCTTCATTCTCTTTAAGTCATCTGCACTAGGCTGATAATTTCCATAACGAACGGCATTATAGAGAAGAGTCATCTTATTAAACTTAGGATTTTCATCCTTCTCTCTTACTTCTATTTCACTCCCTATATCTAAAAGTTCACTTCCAGTCTTCTCCGAATTCACTTTGGAAGCAAGTCCCGCTTCCACTTCCAAGAGACCTGTTCGAATATCTCCACTTGTGGCAGACTTGGGAGGAATATAGAAATTCTTATATTTTTGCACTCGTTTTTTGTATATTCTTCTGGTCTTTTTAGCCATGGAAGTCTCCACTTCTTCCAACACCACCTCCCCATCCGGATCCCTGGGCAGTACATTTGCACTCTTTTTAGAAGGAAGTCTCTCTATAATATCCGCAGTTTTAGTCTGTCTTCTGGCCAGCAGATAAGGGAGAAGTTTCTTTAAAATCTGATAAAGAATCACTGACACAATCAGGATAAAGATTGCTCTTACCAGGAAATCCCAAATGTGATTTGCAGGATCTTCTTTGGCCCAGGTTCTATGCAGGGCTTCCATTTCCTTTTGAGGATTACTGCTTTCCTTCAAGGTCATAAAACGGCTTATATATTTCCAGATGATAATCAGGATCAAAAGCAGCATTTTCAGCATGGATACAATGCCGCTTAAGAATCCTCCCAGAAACAAATCCAGTCGCAGAACTTCTGCCAGAGTAACCACCACCACAGTGAGGATCATAATCCCCGTAACCACCATGGTATTCATGGACACAATTTGCCCCATGGGCAGGCCGGATACATTACTGGAGGAATCCATATACTTTTCTAATCCTTCTATATAAAAGCGAAGCATATAGAGGAAGAAAAGGATTAAGGGAATAAAAAATCCCAGCTTTATCAGAAATGGTATTTTACTGTAAAGAGCGATGGCATTCATAAAGACGGCCACCACAAAAGTTGGCCATGGAACTTCCTGCACTGGTTTCAAAATGAAATCATGAGCGATATAGGATGCGCCATCCACTAATAAAAGAAGACTTGCTCCCACCAATGCCACAATCATAATAATTTGAATCCGGTCTTGTGGAAGGAAAATAAGTGCATAAGCAAAAGCGAATCCTGCCAGTAGCAAATGAATCAAACTGTAGATCAGAATATTGGTCACATGATCCCGCAATATATATGACAGAATAAAACAAAATACCAGATAGCCAAGTTCTATAGCATTTAACTGTCTATGTTGAAAGAGAGCAAAACTAGTCTCGATTAGAAGGAAAGTCAGGAGAAACTGATAAAGGCCTGCAATGACCTTACGAATGATTTCTAAACGATCACGCACCTAGTATCACCTCCCAGCCCTGAATATATTCCCTTTCCGCTTTATATGGGAAAGCATCATAATAGGGAACAATCATCTGCACACCACATCCAGCTTTTTTCAGGGAATCCATTCTTTCCAGAAGGTCTGGCTTATGATAGGCAGAAACCAACAAATACAACTTACTAACATCTGGTTTTTTTACTTTCTCATCCAGTAGTTTCAGGAACGAATCCTTACCACTGGAAGACTTTATTTCTGCAAGTTGCTGATCAATGGTTCTGGCATGGGCAAGTTCCCCACCAGCTCCAATGGCAGGCAGAACCTTCTCTTCTCTGTCAAGTCCATTTGTCATAAGGCCCACACTGACCTTTTTCAGGAGAAAGGCCCGGCAAAGGGATGAAACAATGGAAATGGATTCTTCTAATAGCGCATTGGTTTCAATCATGGAATCCGTATCCAGATTTAAAAGCAGTTCCACCTCTGTATTCATGGAATAGCCATAAAGATTGACCATAAGATTCCGTGCTTTGGCACTCTGCTTCCAGTTAATGGAACGATAGCAATCAAAGGGCTGATAAGAGCGCAGACCACGGAAGGTCAGCTCATCATCCACAATGGAGCGACGGGCTTCCATCTCTCCCATGAGTCCCTGAAAAAGTACCTTAAAATTACTGCTATCGATTTTTTCTGGAAAGACATAGATGGAGTCTTTTCGTGATATGGAATCTGCAAAGGTTGTGGATAAGAAGAAGTCCTTAACCAGTACTGTGGCATTGGTAATCTCATATACGCCACGTTTTGTAGCCTCAAAGTCCAGCTTTCTCGTCACCTTTGTGTGACCAGGCAGAGTAAAGGCTTCATTCTTGTGATAGTTATCCGTAACACTGGCATTGACCATATCTAAGAAATGAAAGGAGCGATCAACGGAAAACTTTAAATGAAAGACAGGAAGTGGCAGGAATTTGTCATTGGTAACGGTTTCCAGTAAAATTCCATGATCTCCACATTCCATATAATCCCTGTCAAATTCCAGGTCACAGGTCAGATTCTTATTCCAGTATTTCTTATATACCCTTTTTTGAAGCAGATAAAGTATGCCAATTAATAAAGCGGCAACAACTAATTTCATAGATTACCCTCATCTGGAAGTTTATTAATTACTGAAATTTCTCTGTTGGTACATTCACCTTGGCAACCACATCTTTCACAAGTGCTCTTGCTTCCTGAAGACCTGCTGTACCAGTGGAAGCAATGATTCTATGAGCAAATACAAATGGAGCAAGATATCTCACATCATCTGGAGTAACAAAGTCCCTGCCGGAAATGGCAGCAAAGGCCTGCGACATTCTCATAAGGGAAAGACTGGCTCTTGGAGAAACCCCAGTCATAATTCTGCTATCCAGTCGTGTGGCTCTGGAAAGATTTACAATGTATTCCTGTACTTCCTTCTTCACCAGAACATCCTTAATGGAAGACGCAGCTTCCACTAACTTTTCAGAAGATGCCACCGCAGATAGTTCTTCCAGTGGGGATTCCTTCATAAAGCGAGCCAGTATAGACACCTCATCCTCAGAACTTAAATCTCCCATAGTAAGTTTTACCAGGAAACGGTCAAGCTCAGCTTCTGGTAGCGGGAATGTTCCTGTCGTTTCGATGGGATTTTCTGTTGCAATAACAAGGAATGGCTTTTGCAAATGATATGTTTTTCCATCCACAGTAACTTCCTCTTCTTCCATAGCCTGTAGTAATGCTGACTGGGTACGAGGAGTAGCTCTGTTAATCTCATCTGCTAATAAAATATTGGTAAACACAGGTCCTTCCACAAAATGAAATTCCCCATCCTTCTGACTGAAAATATTCAGGCCTGTAATATCCTGTGGCATCAGGTCCGGTGTAAACTGCACACGACGAAACTTAGCATCCATGCTGGAGGCCAGCGCTTTTGCCATGGTGGTTTTACCCGTTCCAGGATTATCCTCCAGAAGAACATGACCACCTGAAAGAAGGGCGGAAAGAATTAATGTAAAGACTTCTTCTCCACCAATCATGACCTTCTTTACATTTCCTAACAACACAAAATAAAGGCTTTGTATTTCTTTTACCTGCATGTAATTCTCCTCCCAAATTAACCATAAACGTGGTTTTGAAGTGCGCAGTTCATTTGCCCCTTTCAAATAAAAAGGAATCTGCTGCACTCATTCGAGTATACAGCAGATTCCACAAAATTCATATAGAATCACTTATGTTTTTTGTTGATTTTACTGGAAGTAAGCTACACCAGATTCCATGATCTTCATATCCTTCTCACCATAGATGTTCAGATATGTATTAACATCACGACGCTCTGAGTGACCCATCTTACCAAGTACACGTCCATCTGGGCTTGTGATACCTTCGATTGCCATGTATGAACCATTGATATTGTAATCTTCATCCATTGTAGGATTTCCATCGATATCAACATACTGTGTTGCAACCTGACCGTTTGCGAAGAGCTTATCAAGCCATTCCTTGTTGGCTACGAAACGACCTTCGCCGTGAGACATTGGTACAACATAAACTCCACCAAGTTCAGCCTTCTGCAGCCATGGGCTCTTATTAGAAACAACCTTTGTATATACCATACGTGACTGGTGACGTCCGATAGAGTTACGAGCCAGCGTAGGTGAATCAGCAGTCTGTTCTACAATTGTGCCTTCTGGTACAAGACCAAGCTTGATAATAGCCTGGAATCCATTACAGATACCAAGTACAAGACCATCTCTCTCATTCAGGAGCTTAAGGAGTTCTTCCTTGATTGCTTCATTTCTGAATGTTGTAGCAATGAACTTACCAGAACCATCTGGTTCGTCACCGCCTGAGAAGCCACCTGGGAACATAACAATCTGAGCCTGACTTACTGACTTACGGAAGCGTTCTACAGAATCACGGATACCTTCTGCATCCATGTTATTCAGTACAACTACATCTGTTTCAGCGCCTGCACGTTCAAATGCTCTTGCTGTATCGTACTCGCAGTTTGTTCCAGGGAATACAGGAATAAATACACGAGGGCGAGCAATCTTATTCTTGCAAACGTAGATATTCTTCTCTTCGTAAAGCTTTGTTTCAATCTTAACCTGCTCAACACCTGAAGATGTTGGGAATACCTTTTCCAATCTTCCTGTCCAAGCATCCAGTGCCTGCTGCATTGAGATTGTTGTATTACCATATACAAACTCAGCTGCTTCTGTAACCTTACCGATTACGATAGCTGGAAGATCAAGATCTGTTAAATCTTCTGGAGATACTTCGAAGATAATAGAACCGTAGCCCTTACGAGCAAGTTCAGCCTTTGAAATAACTTCATCATCCAGAGTTACACCCAGCTTATTACCAAATGCCATCTTAGAAACTGCTTCGATGATACCACCGAACCCAGCTGCATAGGCAGCCTTAATCTTTCCAGCAACAACAGCCTTACGGAATCTGTCGTACTTTTCAAGAATATCAGCATAATCCGGAACAAGGTTCTCATCATGCTCAACATCAAGCTTCAGGATGAGGTCACCTGCATTCTTTAATTCTGTAGTAACTACATTCTCAACTGTGTTTACATCAACAGCGAATGAGCAAAGTGTTGGAGGTACATCAATATCATTGAAAGTACCAGACATGGAATCCTTACCACCAATAGCTGGAAGGCCAAGTCCGATTTCTGCACCATAAGCACCCAGCAGTGCTGCCAGTGGCTTTCCCCAACGTGTTTCATCTTCTGTCATTCTCTCGAAGTATTCCTGGAATGTAAGTCTTACCTTCGATACATCACCACCAGCTGCAGCAATCTTAGCAACAGATTCAACTACTGCGTAAGCTGCGCCATGATATGGGCTCCAAGAAAGAAGGAATGGATCCATACCGTAAGACATATGAGTTACAGCATCCGTATTACCCTTAAGCATAGGAATGGTAGCTGTCATTGTCTGGGATGGTGAAAGCTGGTATTTACCACCATAAGGCATATTTACTGTATTTGCGCCGATTGTTGAGTCGAACATTTCAACAAGTCCACGCTCAGATGTTACGTTCAGATCTGAAAGAACATCCAGCCACTTCTGACGAACACCGATATTTTCAGAATTGCGAACCTTCATGTTATCACGACGATTTTCAACAGAATACCAAGCTTCTGTACCCTTATCGCTATCAATACCAGCGAATGGATCAACTGTTTCATCTGGCATTTCAACAACCACATCTGTTTCCTGATGAGCACCGTTTGTGTCAAGGAATGCACGGCTGATATTAACAACTTCCTTATCTCTCCACTTAAGAACAAGACGAGGTTCCTCAGTTACTACAGCAACCTTAACAGCTTCCAGGTTCTCTTCACGAGCATATGCAAGCATCTTATCTGCATCCGCTGGGTCAACAACCAGGGCCATTCTTTCCTGTGATTCAGAGATAGCAAGTTCTGTACCATCAAGACCAGCATACTTCTTTGGTACCAAATCCAGATTAACTTCCAGACCATCTGCAAGTTCACCGATAGCTACGGATACACCACCTGCACCAAAGTCATTACACTTCTTAATTAACTGTGTTACTTCAGGACGACGGAATAATCTCTGCAGCTTTCTTTCTGTAGGAGGATTACCCTTCTGCACTTCAGCACCGCACTCTTCCAGAGAACCAGAATTGTGAGCCTTAGAAGCACCTGTTGCACCACCAATACCATCACGACCTGTCCGTCCACCAAGAAGAATGATGATGTCCCCTGGGTCAGATGAGAATCTCTTTACATTTTCCTTTGGAGCAGCTGCGATAACTGCACCGATTTCCATACGCTTTGCAACGTAATTTGGATGATAAACTTCCTGTACGATACCAGTTGCAAGACCAATCTGGTTACCATATGAAGAATAACCATGAGCTGCTGTTGTAACAATCTTACGCTGTGGAAGCTTGTTTTCCAGAGTCTCCTTGAGAGACTTTGTAGGATCAGCTGCACCGGTTACACGCATAGCCTGGTATACATATGTACGACCTGAAAGTGGGTCACGGATTGCACCACCAAGACATGTAGCAGCGCCACCAAATGGCTCAATTTCTGTTGGATGGTTATGTGTCTCGTTCTTGAATGAAACAAGCCACTCCTGCTCTTCGCCATCAACCTTGATAGGTACAACGATTGTGCAGGCATTGATTTCATCAGATACATCCATATCATCAAGCTTGCCTTCCGCACGAAGTTTCTTCATACCAAGAAGAGCAATATCCATCAGACATGGGAACTTATCTGTACGATCCTTATAAATTTCAGCAGCATCTGCACGGTAATCTGCATATGCCTTTTCCAGTGTTGACTTATACTTTCCTTCTGCAAAGGAAACATTCTTTAATTCTGTAGCGAATGTTGTATGACGGCAGTGATCTGACCAATATGTATCCAGAACACGAATTTCTGTCATGGATGGATCACGCTTCTCATCATCACGGAAATAATCACGAATGAATTCAAAATCCTTAAATGTCATAGCGAGATTTAAAGAATCATATAATTCGCGGAGTGACTCTTCCCTTTCAGATGTGAAACCATCGAAGATCTTTACGTCAGCTGGCTCTGCATATTTCATCTCAAGTGTTTCTGGCTTTGGACCATTTGTAACACGAGAATCCACAGGGTTTACAACATACTTCTCGATTGCATCTTTATCATCTTCTGTGAGATTTCCTTCAACTACATAAGTAACTGCAGAGCGAATGATTGGCTCAGCAGAGTCATCGAGCAGCTTTACACACTGTTCTGCTGAATCAGCACGCTGATCGAACTGTCCTGGAAGATACTCTGTTGAGAAAGTGAATGCACCATCTTGAAGTGGGAATTCTTCAAGATATACTTCATCTACTGGTGGTTCTGAAAATACAGTTGGAACTGCCTTTTCAAAAACTTCATCGGAAAGATTCTCTACATCGTAGCGAACCAATTCACGAACAGATACACCCTTAAGTCCAAGATAATTCTTGAACTCGTTTTCAAGTTCTCTTGCACGAACGGCATAATCTGGTTTCTTTTCTACATAAATTCTTCTGACGTTACTCATGACTGCCTCCTAGTCTTTTTTCAAATCAGATCTATATTCACATCTTATGATGTAAATTTTAATTTTCGGCAAATGAGATGCGCATCCCATTTGCATAAGGATTCAAAGGATTGGTTTTAGTTCCAATCATCCTCATCATAGTCCTCATAATCATCATATTCGCCCTCGAGATAAGCCTTTGTAAAGTTCTTATGAGCCTGTCTCTTCTGCTTTGGCTGTGGGCGAGCCTTCTTCTTCTCGTTAAAGGTGCTGGACTTCTTCTTAACCACCTTTTTCTCTAACGCAAAGCGCTCAGCTGTTCTTGTTTTATCTGGCTGTACTGCATCTGCATCAGCCTTAGGCTTGGAAGGTACACGTTTTCTTGGGAAGCGCTTCTCATTCTCATCCTCATCGTCCTTACCGAACTGATTACCATAGCCACCACGGTTAAAGTTCTTATTCTGGAAATTGCCATCCTTACGGAAACCTCCGCCTTCACCATTGCGGTTGTTGCGGTATCCACCACCTTCACCGTTACGATTGCTGCGGTATCCTGAACCATTTCCATCGCCGTTACGATTGCCGCGGTATCCGCCACCTTCGCCATTACGGTTGAAACGATTGCCAGAACCATTTCCATCACCATTTCTATTGCCGCGATAAGCACCGCCATCACCATTACGGTCACTACGATAACCTCCGCCTTCACCATTACGGTTGTTACGGTATCCTGAACCATTGCCGTCGCCATTACGATTAAAACGATTGCCTGATTCACCATTACGATTGCTGCGATAGCCATTGCCATTTCCATCGCCACTACGATTGAAACGAGCACCTCCATCGCCATTTGTTCTGCGGGCGGAACCTTCATTCCTGTTACCCTGGTAACCTGAGGAATTTCTCTCTTCTGTTGCCACTTCTCTTAACTGTAACCTATCCTTTCTAGATATTTTAATTCATAATTTCCACGCCCAGTATTAAGCCGAGCTTAAAACACCCTAAACTTTACTAAATCTAAGAGGGTTATGCAAGGAGAATATACATAAAATCTCTTTCCTTTGCATATGTACATCTTAGCTTTGCTTATGTCACTTCTTACTTTGCACGCGCCAGCATCTCTTTTGCGGAAGCAAGGACAGCATCCGTAACATGGTCTCCACCTAAGAGACGTCCAATCTCTTCCAGACGTCCTTCCTGGTCCAGTCTCCGGATGTTGGTATTGGTCTTGTCAGCCACAACTTTCTTTTCAATCACAAAGGACGTATCTGCCTTGGCTGCAATCTGAGCCAGATGAGTAATGGAGATAATCTGATGGGACTCAGATAACTTCTGCATCATGGCGCCCACACGTTCTGCTGTAATGCCGGAGATTCCCACATCGATTTCATCAAATACCAGAGTAGGGCTTTCTCCAGTCTCCGTGACACTGGCTTTAATCGCCAGCATAACACGGGAAAGTTCACCACCTGACGCCACATCCATAAGAGGTCTCATGGCCTCTCCTACATTAGTTGAGATCATAAAGTAAGCATTATCCCTGCCGTTTGCTGTAAAGGAATCTGATTCTTCAAATTCCATATCAAACTGCACCTGATTGAAATTCAGACTTTCCAGAGATTTGGTAATTTCTGCACACAAAGCCTTGGCAGATTTCTTCCTTGCCCTGGTGAGTTTTTCTGCATCCTGTGTAAGCTTTCCAAAGATTTCGTCCCGGGCAGCAGTAAGCTTTGCCTTAATCTCATCAAAGGATAAAAGCTTTTCCTGTTCCACTTTCAGCTCTGAAAGATTATCCTGAATCTCTCCTATAGATTTCCCATACTTCATCTTCAGGGAATTAATCAGGTTCAGTCTTTCCTCTGTACGAACCAGATCCGATGGATCAAACTCCATGTCTGCCTGGTAATCAGAAATAGCACGGTTCAAATCATTTAATAATGAATCAATATCCTGAGCCTGCTGCAAAAGCTGCTTGGATGTTTCCGAATCATCATATCTCTGCAGGCTCTGTAATTCATGTACCACAGATGCCAGCTGACTTCCGGCAGATGAATTTTCATCATAACCAGTCATTCCATATACTTGCCCCGTAATCTCAGCAATATTTCCAGCATTGGATTCCTTCTTATAAAGAAGTTCTAATTCATCATCCTCTCCTGGCTTTAAGGCAGCCTCTTCAATTTCCTGAATTTCAAAGGAAATAAAGTCCAGTCTCTTGGCTCTTTCTGCCTCGTCAGACATCATTTCTTCCAGTTCCTGAAGAGTTTCTCTGTAGGCCTTATAGTCTGCAGCAACCTTTTCCTTCATTGGAGTAATGTCAGAGGCCATGTACTGGTCTACAATTTCCAGATGACGGGAGGCCTTCATTAGGGTTCTGGACTCATGCTGGGCATGAAGATTGATTAAATGCTGGGCTGCTGCCTTTAACTTGGCAAGAGGCACTGTAGAATCATTGATTCGATTAATAGCGCGACCATTAGACAGTCGTCTGCTAATTAAAACCTCGCCATCCTCCAGACCTGGAATTTCCAGTTCTTCCAACGCCTTCTTTGCTTCCTCATTAATGGAAAACAAAAGTTCCACAAGACCATCTGCTTCTGGATTTCGAAGCAGAGCTGCATCGAACTTGCCTCCAAGACCGATTCCGATGGAGCCTACAATAATAGACTTACCAGCACCCGTTTCACCTGTAAGGATATTCAAGCCATCTGTAAAATCAATATCCAGCTCATCAATCAGCGCCATATTCACAATATGCAGATTCAGTAGCACTTATTCTTCCTCCTGTGCGTCTGATGGAGATTCAATTTCTCGAATCACACGATCCATATCTTCTACGGATTTTACGGCAACAAAAATTGTATCATCACCAGCAATACAGCCTGCAATTTCGTCCATTTCCATAGCATCAATGGCCGCAGCCGCTGCCATGGCAACACCGGAGATGGTCTTCAACACCACCAGGTTTCCCGCACGATCCACGGAAAGAATGGCATTTGTCAGAATTCCTCTATAAGATTCCTTCTCTACACGGAATCTGAGTGATCTGTCTTCTGGAAGGGCATACTTTTGATGTCCAATCTCTCCTGCAACCTTACGAAGCTTCAAAGCTCTGATATCACGGGATACCGTTGCCTGTGTTGTTGTAAAGCCAGCGTCAGAAAGATGCTTAATCAGCTCATCCTGTGTCTCTACATCCTGTGATGAAATAATTTCTATAATCTTTTGTTGTCTTTTATCTTTCATTTCCTACCACCATATATTAATCTGCATTTATATAATTATCTATTTCAAATTCAGGCAAATGAACTGTTCTTGCCTGAATTTTTAACTCTTGCAAAAATACTTTGCACCCCAAGTTTCTTTTATGTAACCTATCTCATTCCGAATTACTTAATGTAACCTATTTCATTCCAAATTACTTAATGTAACCTATCTTATAGCCATTTACTTCTATATAAACTACCTCATGCCTAACTTCTTCTGCAGAACCTGATATACAGACTGATCTTCCAGTTTAATCAGCTGCAACTTCTCATCGGATGCAGAAACTTCCACATAATCCCCAATTTGCATTGGAACATTTCTATATCCATCAAAGGAAGCAAGACCTGAAGGTTCTGAGTTCTTTCTCTTCCGCATGAGTTCCAGAGTGATCTTATCTTCTGCACCAAAGACGATGGAGCGTCTGGTGAGTGAATAAGGAGAAATCGGCGTAAGAACCAGAAGTTTGGTTCCTGGATTCACGATTGGTCCGCCAGCCGACAGGTTGTAACCCGTTGAACCAGTAGGTGTTGAAATCAGAATTCCATCCGCTTCTGTGGTATCAAAGTAAGAACCATTCAGAGAAATCTTTACCGAAATCAGCTGCAGTGCATCTTCTCTGGCAAGAACAATGTCATTCAAAGCATTGATGACTGCCACTTCCTGCCTTTCCTCACGCGGAGCATTATCTGCACCAGAAGCAATCTTCTTGAACACACGGCCCTTCAGCATCATTCTTTCCTCAATGCTGTAGTCCCCATTCATGAGTCGATTCAGCATTCGCTCCATATCATCAGGTCCAACCTCCGTCAGGAAGCCCACAGTACCAAGATTCACACCAATCATAGGCAGTCCCGTACCTTCAATGGCATGGGACACACGAAGGATAGTTCCATCTCCGCCCATAACCACCACACAGTCCACATTCTCAAATTTGTCTGCATCGATATGGAGCAGATGTTCCTCCGAATCTCCGATTACTACGGAAGCCCTGGCCCCCAGTGCCTCAATCAGCTCCTTCAATTTGTTTGCACTTTTCATTTCATGATCTTTTTTTGTATTGGTAACAATCAGGAAATTTTCGCAAGCTTTTTTCATATCCATCCCTTTACGCAAATGTACTGCGCTTATATGCTAAGAATTACTTATCTAAAATATGATGACTTGTTTCCACAAGTCTTGCCACATCAAATGTATGCTCATCAATCTTATAAATATCATGAGTCAGCACCTTACCTGCTGCTTCTGCAGCTTCCAGAGCCTTGGCATGCTCTGCCGCAATCTTTTCAGCAAGTCCTGGATTATCAATCTCATCCACAGACTTCTCATCTGGGGCAAACTCATTTCCACAAAGGATTTCTTTAGACTGGTCCTTTGTAATGTACATAAGATATTCAATATTTCCTTCCGGTCCCTTTACTGGGGAGAATGTCAGTCCCAAAGGCTTAAAGCCCGCTTCCCTGGCATAGTTGAGACAAGCTTCAATTACTTCTGCATGAACTTTATGATCACGTACTACACCGTGCTTTCCCACCTTTTCACGACCAGCTTCAAACTGAGGCTTAATCAGGCAAACACATTCTCCTGTCTCTGTCATAAGATTGAAAAGTGGAGGCAAAACCTTGGAAAGGGAAATAAAGGAAACATCCACAGAAGCAAAATCACAAAGCTCCTGAATATGCTCTGGTTCCACATAACGGATATTTGTCTTCTCCATAACAACAACTCTTTCGTCATTACGAAGCTTCCAATCCAGCTGGCCATGTCCAACGTCCACAGAGTAAACCTTCACGGCACCACTCTGCAGCATGCAATCCGTAAATCCACCAGTGGAAGAACCAACGTCCATGCAAACGGTGCCATCCAGCTGAATTGGGAAAGTCTGCATAGCCTTTTCCAGCTTCAGGCCACCACGGCTTACATATTTGAGTGTCTTACCACGGACTTCAATGTTCACATCCTCATGGAAGGTAGACCCAGCCTTATCTTCTTTTTCATTATTTACGTAGACAATGCCCGCCATAATTACAGCTTTTGCCTTCTCACGAGAAGTCACCAGTCCTTTTTCTACCAGTAATACATCTAATCTTTTTTTCATAAAATTCTTTCTATTCCTATTTCTTGATTGCTTTCAAAAGTTCCTGGCAAATGGAATGCTCGCCAAGGCCTTCCAACTCCAAAAGTTGATTTCTCTTACCGTGCTGAACCACGTCCTCCTTCAGGCAGAAATGCTTGAATTCAGGACGAGATTCCTGCATCTTTACAATCTCATAACCAATGCTTTGACCTACAGAACCACTTTCAATTGCTTCTTCCACCACAGCCACCACATCATACTTTGCGATGATCTGTCGAATTTTTTCCAGGTCTAAAGGTTTTACAAAACGCATATTAATCAGCTCTGGCCCATAGCCTGTTTCTTTTTCAATGGCATTTCTCACATGGTAAGCAGTTGCCACCATGGAACCCACTGCAAGGATGGCCAGAGATTTTGTCTTAGCTTCTTGCTTATTTTCAGGACATACTACTTCAGGGCACACTTCTTCTGAACGTCCTAACCGAAACTTATCATTTATATGATCCAGTTCTGTAAAAGCATTTCCCTTTGGATAACGAATAACCACAGGGCCATCTGCCTCAGCGGCATAATTCATGGCAGTGGCAAGTTCATTTGCCCCCTTTGGTGCGATATAGGTAAGTCCAGGCATTAGTGAAAGGTAAGCAGTATCGTAGATACCCTGATGGGTTTCACCATCTTCTCCTACTATACCTGCACGGTCCAGACAAAATACCACATGAAGTTTTTGCAGGCACACATCATGGAGAACCTGATCAAAACCTCTCTGCAGGAAGGAGGAATATACAGCAAAGAACGGAATATATCCGCCTTTGGCAAGTCCTGCTGCAAAGGTAACTGCATGTTGTTCCGCAATTCCTACATCAAATGTTCGCTCTGGATATTGTCTCTGGAAGGCTCTAATTCCCGTTCCACCAGACATGGCAGCAGTAATGGCAACAATCTTGTCGTTCCTGGTCCCCAGTTCCAGAAGTGTGTTGGAAAATACATCCGTATAAGAATCCTCTTTCTTTCGAGCCAGGGCACGGCCTGTGGCTGGATCAAAAGGACCTACACCATGGAAGTGCTCCGGATAGCGTTCCGCCATCTTGTAGCCCTTACCCTTCTTAGTCTTTACATGAATGAGCACAGGATGATTTAACTTAAAGGCATCCTCAAAGATTTCTGTCATGCTTTCAATGTCATGACCATCCAGAGGACCCACATAGGTGATTCCCATCTCATCAAAGATGGTATCGGGAACAATCAGATTTCTCAGATGGTCCTTGGAACGTTTCACGCCTCTTGAGATTTTGTCTCCCACATCCGGCATCTTACGCAAAGTATTTTCCACGCCAGTCTTCAGCTTATTGTAGGATTTACCTACACGGAATTTACTCAGACTGGTGGAGAAAGAACCCACATTCCGGGAAATGGACATTTCATTATCGTTAAGAATAATAACGATATTAGAATTCAGCATGGACATCTGGTCCAGGGCTTCATAAGCCATACCACCAGTAAGAGAACCATCTCCAATGACGGCACAAACCTTTTCATGACTGCCACGCAACTCTCTTGCTTCTGCAAGACCAACGGCTGCAGAAAGAGATGTGGAGGAATGTCCTGTATTAAAAGCATCCGAATCCGACTCGGAAGACTTCGGGAAACCACTCATGCCACCCAGCTGACGTAAACTTTTGAATCCATCCTTACGGCCAGTTAAAATCTTATGGGTATAGGACTGATGTCCCACGTCAAAAATAAGCTTATCCTCAGGAAAGCTCATACAACGGTGCAGAGCCATGGTCAGTTCGATTGCACCTAAATTAGACGCAAGATGTCCGCCTGTCTTGGATATAGAATCAATCAAAAAACGGCGGATTTCTCCTGCAAGCTCCGGAAGACGCTCCTTCGGAACTTTCTTTATGTCATTTTCTTTTTGTATACTGTCTAATAAGCTCAAGGTTTACCTTCTTACTTATCTCGTCCCGCCAGCTGACAAATCAGCTTCTTTAATAACTTTGCATCCTTATTTGCATTCTCATCAATAACATGAGAAAGGATATCAAGGGCAAGATCTGTTTTTTTCGCAATATATTCTTCTGCTGCATCCAGTCCATTAAGAGAAGCATAGGTAGTCTTCTCATTTCTGGCATCCTGCCCAACTTCCTTGCCGATTTTCTCAGCACTGGCAGTCATATCCAGAACATCATCTCTAACCTGGAAGGCAAGGCCAATGGCACGACCTGCAATTTTTATATCCGATAAAGTCTTTTCATCCGCACCAGCAAGACAAGCACCAATCATCATAGGCGCTTCCATAAGAGCTGCTGTCTTCTTTTCATAAATATACTTCATCTGCTTCTCATCCAGAACTTTTCCAGTGAGAACAACATCCGCACTCTGGCCACCCAGCATGCCATGAATTCCAGACTTTTTCGCAAGCAGTGCAAAAGCACGCTCCACCGTCTTAGATCCCGGCTTCTTTATAAAGCCCAGAGCCGCTGTTTCATAAGCAAGATTTAAAAGAGCATCTCCTGCCAGAATCGCCACATCTTCCCCAAACTGTACATGTACAGAAGGCTTGCCGTGACGAAGGCTATCATTATCTAAAGCTGGTAAATCATCATGAATCAGACTATGCGTGTGTACCATTTCAATGGCCGCAGCAAAAGGCTCCACAATATCTTCCCTACCACCCATAGCCCGGTAAGTCAGCATCATAAGCATAGGTCTCACTCGCTTACCACCACTGGCAATTGCATAAGACATTGCATTTCGAACCTCTGCTGAATACCCTGATGTCTCCGGCATATAATCCAAAATCACACCGTCGATTTCCTGTCTCAGGCGATCCATATCCATATCATCAAATGACAAAATGAGCACCCCCGTTATTAAAATTCATCATCATTTTCAGGATTTAAAATCTGAAGCTGTTTCTCCACACCTTCCAGATTTTCCTGACATTTCCTGGTAAGCTCCATACCTTCCTGATAGAGCTTAACAGAATCCTTAAGACTGGTTTCAGAGCTTGAAAGAAGTGCAGTAATCTCTTCAATTCTTGCAAGCGCTGCTTCTAAGTCAAATTCCTCTTCCTTTTTCGCTGCCATATATTTCCTTCCTAATCCCTGCAAATTAACTTAATTTCTTTTTATTTATCTGCTTTACATCCGCATCCACTGTACCATCATGCAATACCAGCAGCAGGCAGTCTCCTGGGGCAATATCATTTACCGAACGAACTGCCTCTCCAATTTCGCCGTCTTTCCCCCGCTTGGCAATATGGCCCATGCCCTCCACAAAGTTCTTGGTAGGATCCAGTCCTGCCATTTTTGCCTGGAGCACTTCAAAGCGATGTTTCTTAAGGCGGAATTGATTGTTCATGGCAAGAAGCATTTCCCCTCTTGCCGTATCAAAGCGATTGCTTGCGCCGGCAAATTTATTTGCAAAGGCCTGATTCAGGCGATCCCGAATATTGTCCAACTTCTGCATCTGATCATGTGTCTTTCTTTCCGGACTCTTCAACATGAAGGCAGAACGTACCTTCAGGAAAATTGCTTCCTTGGCAGAAAGCTTTGCCTGCATGGAAGTCTGCATCTGTCTCTGACTCATGCGCACACGATTAATATCCGTCATTACATCTGGCACAGAAAGCTCCGCCGCCGCAGTTGGGGTTGCTGCTCTCTTATCTGCCACATAGTCAGAAATTGTATTATGTACTTCATGACCAACAGAGGAAATGATTGGCGTCTTACATGCAAAGATTGCCCGGGCCAATGACTCCTCGTTGAAAGCCCAGAGTTCCTCAATGGAACCGCCACCACGACCAATGATAATGGTATCTACTCCCATTTTATCGAAGTACTCAATACCATTAATAATGGTCTTTGCTGCTCCTTCTCCCTGTACCTTACAAGGATAAAGAATCAGCTGAACATATGGATTTCTTCTGTGGGCAGTAGTCTCAATATCATGAATAACTGCACCAGTCTTGGAAGTAACAATTCCAATGGTCTTTGGGTGCTTAGGGATTTCCTTCTTACACTCAAAATCAAAGAGGCCTTCTTCTGCAAGTTTTGCCTTTAAAGCCTCATAAGCCGCATTCAGTTTACCCTCAATATTTTCCTGAGGAGCAATCTTCTGGGCTATAATCTGGAACTTACCACTTGGTTCATAAAGGCTAATATTTCCCAGAATGAAAATGGCAAGTCCATTTTGCAATTCAAATCCAACACGATTTACATTTGAATTGAACATGGTAACAGCAATGGTGGTTCCGTCCTCTCCCTTCAGGGTGAAGTAGGCATGTCCAGACGAACCATTTCGGCTGTAGTTGGAAATCTCGCCACGCACCACAATATGCTGTAAAAACGGTTCCGCATCCAGCATACCCTTAACGTATGCATTGACTTGCGCAACCGTATAGACTTTCATCTTTTTACCTTCAGGCATTCTAATCTTCCTTCATTACGCTAGACAAAATTCCGTTAATAAAACCAGAAGCCTTATCATCGCAGTATGTCTTAGCCAGATTTACAGCTTCATCTACTGCAACCTTAGCTGGAATATCTTCATCAAACTTTAATTCATAGATAGCAAGTCTCAGGATGCCAAGTTCTGCACGTCCAAGACGAGGAACCTTCCATCCATTACTATTCTGCTCTAAGATTTTATCAATCTCAGGAAGGCGCAGTACAACACCCTGCACCTTTCTGCGGATATATTCACGGTCCTCATGTGTTACAGGAGAAATCGCTTCTTCAGAATAATCTGTCTCGCCATCAGCAAGAGCAATCTTATCTTCCTCAGCCTTTGCCGCCTCAACTGTAGCCATAGAAGCCTTAGAAAGGAACTCTTCTGGTTCCGCAACTAACTGCTGAAGGTAATTCTCCTCCTGATCTGTAATATCCTGTGATGGATAAAATGGGATCTGGAACACAATACGGAAAGCCGCATCTCTTAAATCATGTCTTGTCATCATATCTTTTTTTCCTATACTTTCTGGTCAAATGCGCCCACAGTACATTTGGCAAAATTTTATTTATCTACGTAATTCGTAGTTTTTATCAAAGAACCATTTAGCAAATGGAATTGCCAGGGCGACTAGGCCCCAAAATCAATACCAGCAATCTTTACATTAACCTGCCTGCAGGTAAGACCAGTCATAGTCTCCAGGGTTGTCTTAACCTTTTCCTGCACATTTTTTGAAACTTCAACAATATTAAAGCCGAACTTAATTACCAGGGCCACATCCACCAAAACACTCTTTTCTTCATAAGAGATTCGGATGCCCTTAGACAGAGTCTTCTTCCCTAACTTGGCAATCAGATCTCGGGTAATATCCCCAGACAGCTGAGCCACTCCATCCACCTCAGTAACAGCAAGGCCTACAATAGAAGACACCACATCATCCGCAATTTCGATAATACCTGCCCCTTCTGCATTTACTGTGAACTTTTCATCATTCAGAATTTTTTCTTCTGCCACGGTACACCTCCTATATTCGTAAACCGAATCCTCTTGACATAGATACTGAATATTATACAAAACTTATTCGCCGGTGGCAATGAAAAAGCGGTTGCAAGCCCGGCCTACAACCGCATTTATTCATTTATACCAATGCTTCATGCAAAACTGCAATCATATAATCCAGCTTTTCCTGGGTCATACCCGGATAAACACCAATCCAGAAGGAATGGTTCATCACGTAATCCGTTACAGAAAGATCTCCCACCACACGATAGGCAGAAGTGCCACGAATAGAATCAAAAGCCGGATGGTAAATGAGATTGCCGCTGAAAAGCAGTCTTGTCTGCACATTCTTTGCTTCCAGATAATGAGAAACATAATCTCTGGTAATTGGAGTACCATCTGCCTTTTTAAAGCCATCCTTCACACTCATCAGGAAACCAAACCAGGATGGATCAGAATTTTCTGCTGGCTGAGGAAGTTCCAACCTATCAGAAAGGTCGGCAAGTCCATTTGAAAGATACTTCCAATTGGCCTTACGCTTTTCAATAAAGCCTGGGAATTTCTTTAACTGCTCCACACCAACTGCTGCCTGCAGGTCAGTTACCTTCAGGTTGTAGCCCAGGTGGCTGTAAACATACTTGTGGTCATAGCCCTGTGGAAGCAGACCAAACTGGCCGTCAAAACGGTGGCCACAGAAGTTATCGTGTCCGGATGGGCAGACACAGTCACGGCCCCAGTCCCGGAGAGACTTCACAATCTTGTTGAGAAGAGGATTATCTGTATATACGCAGCCTCCCTCTCCCATGGTCATGTGATGAGGTGGGTAGAAGGAAGATGTACCAATATCTCCCCAGGTACCAGTGAACTTGGTCACGCCATCCATGGTGTACTTAGAGCCCAGGGCATCGCAGTTATCTTCGATAAGCCATAAATTATGTGCATCGCAGAAGTTCTTTACTGCCTTCAGGTCAAATGGGTTGCCCAGAGTGTGAGCCAGCATTACAGCCTTGGTCTTATGAGACAAGGCATCTTCCAGAAGACTCACATCAATATTATGCTGAGGCACTGTCACGTCCACAAATACAGGCACCGCTCCATACTGCATAATTGGCGCCACTGTTGTAGGGAAGCCACAGGCAACGGTAATCACCTCATCCCCTCTCTTCACCTGTCTGTCACCCAGAAGAGGTGAAGTAAGTGCCATAAAGGCAAGGAGGTTTGCAGATGAACCAGAATTTGTAAGATTGGCAAAACGTAGGCCAATCCAATTTGCAAAATTCTTTTCAAACTCATCTGAGAATCTGCCTGTTGTAAGCCAGAAATCCAGAGTAGCATCTGTAAGACTCATCATTTCCTTCTCGTCATACACACGAGATGCATAGGATACTCTGTCCCCTGGATGAAAGGCCTTCTCCTGTTCTGGCTTTTTAAATTCTTTATAATATTCAGCAACAAGCGCCTTAATCTGCTTGCGTGCTTCTGCTTCCGATTTCCACTGTGTCATAATCTCGCCCTCAGTTGTTTTTATCTAACATTAACTTAGTGTTTTTAATAATTTTGCATTTCTATTGTAAAAAGAACTCTTCAATTTCTCGATCCATTTCTGCCTCAAGATCCTTGCCCTGGTAAAAGGCCTTGTACCATGCTGCTGACTTTTCCACTGCCTGATCAATATGCCAGGTTGGCTGATAGCCTAGAACTCTCTTCACCTTGGATGAATTCAGTTTCAGGAAATTCGCCTCATGTGGCGCATTCTCTTCCGCATCGGAGACCCAGGCAAGCCCATCTCCCCAGGCTTTCGTAAAGAGTGTCGCCAGTTCTCCCGTGGTAACACAGTCGCAATCGTCAGGTCCCACATTGTAGTAGCCCGCCTTGGATGGATAGACTGCATTCTTTCCAGTTTTTTCAGCATCTGCTGTCAGCTTTTCTAATTCCTCCAACTGGCTCTTCACAATCAATAAGTAAATAGCCAGCGGTTCCAGTACATGCTGATAAGGTCTTGTAGAATAAGGATTCCGCAAATGGATTGCCTCCCCCTTCTCTGCCGCTCTAAAGCAGTCTGGAATAATACGGTCTTTAGCAAAGTCACCGCCGCCAATTACATTTCCCGCACGAGCTGTGGAAACAGCAATCCCTAAATCCTTAAAGAAGGAATTGATATAGGAATGAGTTACCAGTTCTGAGCAAGACTTGGAGTTAGAATATGGGTCATATCCATCCAGTTTGTCATCTTCCTGGTAGCCATAGCCTTCCTTCTCATCGTTCAGGTAAACCTTGTCTGTTGTGACATTGAGAAAGGATTTCACGCATGCTGACTGTCTCACACATTCACAGACATTCACAGTACCAATCACATTTGTCGTATAAGTTCCCACAGGGTCCTTATAGGATTCCCGTACAAGAGGCTGAGCAGCCAGATGAATCACAATCTCCGGTCTCGCTTCATCAAAGCACTTCTTCATGGCTGACATGTCGCGAACATCGCCAATTACAGAATGAATCTTCTGGCTCAGATTAAGTACTTCAAAGAGAGAAGGTTCTGTAGGAGCCTCCAGGGCATAACCTGTCACCTCAGCCTCTGCTTTCCAAAGTAAATAAGAAAGCCAGGAACCCTTAAAGCCGGTATGACCCGTAATCAGTATTCTTTTATCTTTGAAATAGGATAAATCAAACTTCATAATTTCCCCTTTTGTCCCTCTTCTATATCTAAATAAAGTTAAAAATTTCAACTCATTTAAGAAATTAAATAACATCAACCTGACACATCTTCATGGTAAGAAGCGCAGCATCATGACTTTCTGGAGTTACGCCTGCACAGCACTTGGAATCAACCTTAACCATATTCTCAGGATAGAAAGTCTTAAGCAAAATGGCATTGGAAGTCACGCAGATATCTGTGCAGAGACCAATCAGCTCGAATTCTGTATCCTCTGAAAACTCAAAGGCATCCCAGCCATAGAAACCGAAGTTTGGCTTATCAATGATAGTAAGCTTCTCGTAATCTTCCGGCACAAGACCCTCACGAATCTGCCAGCCATCTGTGCCTTCCATACAATGAGGAACTGGTAAATGCTTTCCCTCATTAGTATTCATATAGTCTTCCTGATGGGTATCTCTGGTAAAAATCACTTCATCTCCACGAGATACATATTCTTCAATTTTCTTTTTTACGTCATCAACAATTGCTACCGCTTCCTTGGTCCCCAGAGCTGCGTCGATGAAGTCATTCTGCATGTCGATTACAATTAATACTCTTTCACTCATGTTTTCTCCTCCTTAACGAAATCAAATATATCAACACGAATACAATCATCAAAACAAATACAAGTAAAGTAAATAATACAGAAACGCCATTCACATGATAAAGAACAGCTACTCGATTCATCCCTAAAAAAGCAAGAATTGATACAAGACCATATCCCATTAACATATAGTTCTGCTTACGCATTATCGTCAATACTGCATTAAACCAATTGCAGACCCCGAGAAAACCTCCTCCAATCAGCATAACAATCAAATCAAACTTATAATCTGTAAGATCAGTATTATATAGCAACGATAAAACTGGAATGCCAATCAGAAAAGCTCCTAACAAGCAGATTAAGGTGACAATAACCACATAAAAAAACTGCTTCCAAACTTCTTTATTAAAATTTGTACTCTGTTTTTCATCCCACCAAACTGACATTTTATGGATTACAGGATTATAAATCATACTTGTAAGAACACTAACAACAAATACAGGCATAGCTACAAACCCGAAACAAGCCTGAATCTCATCAGTCATCAATGCATCAATAGAGTACTTCGGTGCATTTAAAATATAGAACGCAAGGAATGTCGAAACAAATAAAGGTGCACACTCCTTCAACAGAGAGAAAATCCACAAGTGAACTTCATTTCCACTTATGGCATTCACGTTCTCCTTACTTTCTGCCATAAGAGTACTTGATTCATTTTCCTTGCATTCCTCATAAGTCAACACTTTTGTTCGGAACAAAAGAAGCATCATCAAACACGCTGTAACAACCGAAGTAATGATAAGTGAGTTAAGTAAATTACCAGAAAGGACTAATGAGACGCCAAAGACAAAAGTTGTCAAAATAAGCCTTACCGACCAGGTTTTCGCTGCAACATCCAATCGTCCTCTTCTCTGATACTCGCCAAAATACGCATCTTCATAAGAATCAGGTAACTTGAAAACGCACATCCATAAAATCACCGATGTTTTATAGAGAGAATAGCCTATTATCTTCGCGGTAATCATTGTATATGCAAATGAAATTACCAGCATTAACAAAGTAGTAATAACCCTCGTATGTCTATATACCTTAAAATCATACTGATAAGATGTATCAGATGCATGAAAATATCTCACACCATACTTACCAATCAGCAAAAACAAATTAGCATCAGCAAAAGCAATCGTAAAAACACCAGAATCAGACAAAGACGATACTCTTGTTAAAATCATCAAAAATATGACCGACTGAAATGCATTTAGCATTGAGCCGATCATATTCCATATGTATGTTGATTTATTTATATTATTTGTACTAAGCAAAAAATTTTTCATGCCTTTTATATTAACGAATCTCTAAAATATAATTGCGCTGCACATTCCTTTTTCCGATCTACTATACAGACTTTCCCCTCATTGTCTGTATATACAACCTTGTCATCAGCAATCTCTGTCTGATGAATTAATGTGTCAACACCAACAGATACTCGATCACCAATTTGTTTATTTCCAATAATCTTTGCTCCTGCCCCAAGAAATAAGCCTTTTCCTAATTTAGGTGCCGGATTACCATCCTCATCATGATCCGTATTAATCGTTACACCTTGAGAAATCACAAGATAATTAGAATAATCTGCATTACCAATAATAGATCCAATCGGATGTGCAAAGAAAAAGATATCAGGCATTTTTCCTTTATATGATACAAAGAAATTATTTAATACTCTATTTAAATAAATAACCTTGTCACAAACTACTTTATTTTCTGACAATTCCCAAAGGGAATTCGCAAAGAAATACAAAAAATGCGCATATTGATCCCCATGTAAATGAGAAAAATATGTCTGTCCTTGTGCATCGGAATAAGCAGGAAATGAAATTCCCTGAAAACATTTTTCCAAACGTTCTAAGGAGAGATCTAGTGCACAATCAATATCACTTCCAGAAAAAGGAATTGCATCTGGAAAATAAGAATCAAGTTGTTTTCCTAAATATGACTTTAATTCATTTTTCGGCAATGATAAAACCATTATTTTTCATTCTCCTTATCCACTGTTTCATCAGTTTCTTCAAAATTTATTCTCTCTTTTTCAATAACCAGAGGACGGTCATTAAATCTCGCAAGGATTTCGCCAACATATTCTCCTACGATACCGATAAACATCAACTCGACCGCACCTAAAAAGAACATACCGATGACAAGGGTTGCTGTACCTATATTATACGTATCCCAATACATCAGTTTGAGGATGAAATAATATATCGCAACAAGAATACTGACTATAGCAACAAAACCACCAAAGAACGTTGCCAGTCGAAGTGGCAATCTAGATGTCGTTACCATATCATTTAAGGCAATATTCAGGTATCTAAATAAATTATAACTAGAGTGACCTTGTTTTCGTAATGGTTGGTGATACTTAACAAATTCCACGCCATATCCAAATTCAGAAATCATATTTCTAAAGTTAGGTGTAGGACCAGCATACTTTCTCATCAAATCCACAACTTCTTTATCATATAGACCAAAACCAGTTATATTTTCATATTGCTCATTTTCTGAAATAACTTTAATTATTTTGTAATAAAGGCATCGAACACTATACATGAACTTATTCTCATCACTGCCATTCTTTTGTCCCCAAACAACCTTGGCTCCATTTTCCCATCTTCTGATGAATTCTGGAATCAATTCAGGCGGATCCTGGAAATCACAGGCCAAACAAATAGAGGCATCCCCTGAAGTTTGGAAAAAACCATAGCTTCCTGATCTGGAAGGGCCAAAATTCTTTAAATTGAAAATAAGTTTCACTCTCTTATCCTTCGCCGCAATCCCTCTCAATATTTCCTGCGTACGATCTTTTGAACAATTATCAATAAAAATAAACTCATATTCATATTGTGGAAGTGTTTGCATTACTTCCGTCACCTTATTATAAAGATCCAGAGCATTTCCTTCTTCGTTATAACAAGGCGTGAGTAAACTAATCTTTTTCATTCATAATTCCTTCTATTTTTGCTAATTAATATGCATAAAGAATGGTATCTTCCGTCGATAAAGAATAATGTCTGATTGAGAACTTATAATCATTACGAAAACTCTTTAAAAGCAAAAGAACGGAATAAAAATCTACTGCATTATGGTAGATGCAAATAGCAAGTTTAGGCTTATTGGCTCTAATACTCTTTTCAGCACCTAATAAGCACTTGTATTCAAAACTTTCGATATCGGCCTTTAAAAAAGAATACTTTTCTTTAATTGTCTCATCAATAGTGACCGTTAGAATTTCATCTTCATGATTTCCGGACTCTACTACTTTTGAACCAAGTCCATTACTTTCACCATACGATTCCCAATAGGCACGACTTCGCTTATTTGATATAGCTGCATTTATAATATTCACTTTCTCGTCAGCAATATTCCATTCCCTTTTCAATCTTTCCATTCGATAGTTTAATGCCTTGATATTCATCTGATCTGGCTCAAATGCATATAAAGATTTAAACATTCCGCTTCTTGACCATATATATCTTTCTATTGAATCTCCAACATAAGCACCACAGTCTACAAAAACTTCATTTTTGTTGATTTCTGAAAAATGCCCAAATGAGAAATATGGGATTCCTTTTTCCATCACTTCTTCACTTGGATACTCACCACGCATTCTGCAATTCAAAAGGTTTATATATACTCTTTTCGATTCATCATCTGATAAAGAATCAATTGCCTCACAAATTTCATTATTATGGGTTGCAAATATAAAGTAATCGATATGCAGATAGTCAACTCCCCTTTCATCTAATAGAGCTGAAACCTCTTGAAAAACATTTGGCTGTGGAGAGGTAATCAGAACTAAAATATGCTCGAGTTTAAATAGCTCATCAGGTGACATAACCTTTTTACCATAAATATCAGTTCCCCATTTTTGTGGATTTCCATCAACGTAGCCCTGAATGATTATCCCTTCGTCCTCCAGACGTAGTAAACCTTCTCTATATAAAGATAATGTATTCCCTACTCCCCAAATATAAAGATTAGGATTCTTAATTTTTTTATCATATTTTGACAATTCTTCTAATAACTTTGTCTTCATTTACTTGCTCCACCTTTTTACATATTCTACTTTATTATCTTCAAGTTGCTCTGTAATTTCAGCATAATAATTACTAGCGATTAGAACGATTGCCTTTTCCCTCATAAGATATAAGCGTTCAGGACTAATAATTTCAACGCCATTTACCTCTTTCCCCCAGGAATTGGATGAATTATCTGAATAGTAATCAATCTCCAAACCCCAGCGTTTCAAAATATCATAAAAATATTTTCCCTTTCCACCTGCTCCAAAACACACAATCACTTTATCCCCCTGGCACAACTTCAATATTTCATCTTTCTCGCAACCGATCATAAATTCATCTGCAGTTTGTTGTACTTTTTGCAACTGGGTCGGAACATCAATACCTTGAGGGCAGAGTTTGGCGCATTTTCTGCATGTAATACAGCGATCTGCTCTCTGCTCCACTGGAATACAATCGTAGTAAAAATCACCAAAAGTCTTATATTGTCCAGGAATAATTCCCATTTTATAATCATTGTATTTTTGAAAACAAGAAGGTATGTCAATCCGTCTAGGACAATCCTTTACACAATAATGGCAGGCCGTACAGGGAATTGCATTTGTTTCAACAATACTGGCATTAACCCGTTCAATCAAGGACTTTGTCTGAAAGTCTGAAAGCTCTGCATCCATAAATGACACATTTTCCTGAAATTGCTCCAGTGTGATTGCCCCTGAAAGTACAACCGCAACATTTTTTAGTTTTTTTAGAAAACTAAAGGCAAGGAGAACCGGATTTACGCCTTCACTTTTTAAAATACTATGCGCTTCCGGCGTCAATTTAACCAAACGCCCCCCACCCAGTGGCTCCATAACAATAACTGGAATATTCATAGATTCACATAATTCATATTTCTCTTTCGACTGCTGTGGATTCCAGTCATAATAATTCAACTGCAATTGACAAAAATCCCATTTATAGGCATTTAGCATACTTTCCAATGTTTCATAACTACCATGAAAAGAGAAGCCTACTCGCTTAATAATCCCCCTTTTTTTCAAATCGTCTAGAAAAGAAATAATATCTACTTTTTGGGCAATCTCCCAATAATCCGCATTCATTGCGTGAAGCAAATAAAAATCTATATAATCGACATGCAAATTTTTTAGTTGTTTTTGAAAAATGAACTTTGCATCATCTAAACTTTTTACTCTCCACAAGGGCATCTTTGCGGTAATATAAAAAGAATCTCTAGGATACTGGTCTACAAGAGCTTCTGCCACGAGTCTCTCAGATCTTCCCTTTAAATATTCGTATCCTGTATCAAAATAGTTGCACCCATTTTTGTAAATATCACGAATTAAGCTAATATTGTTTTCTAGAATTGAGCCATCCTCATTCATGGGGAGCCTCATAATGCCAAAGCCTAATCTAGAAATATGTGCATTTAATTTATCATTATCAAAATATTGCATTAACCTAACCTTCTAATAATCTTATCAATATAGTCATCAATATCATCCGGCTGATTTTGAACATTATAATTGCAATGGCTACAGAAAGGGCATTTCTCGTCCTTCAGCAAAGATAGAAGTAAATTTTTCCTTCGATCTCCGTTCCAAATGGAAAGCAATGACTCCTCCTTAATATTGCCAAGTTTCAGAATTCTCTTCCAGTCAACGGAACAAGGCATGACATCGCCATTTGCAGCAAGACATAATAATTTGAATGGCTGGATACATACCTTTTTCGACTTTTGATATTCGTCTATTTGATATCTGACTGCACCTTCTGTCGCTCCGGCCAAAAACTCTGGCCAATTTTCAATAATTTTTTCAACATAAATGTAGTCACAAAAAGGACCATATTCCTTATAAAACTCTTCTTTATTCTCTACACCCAAATCTGTTGTCTTGATATATAACTTGGATTCATTTTCATGATAGTAAAAGTATTGCAAATTTTCTTTCAGTTTTCCTAAATCAACATTTCGATTTGCAATTTTCTTAAAGCGCCTTTCATCTGTTGATTCAAGCGATACCAGTAAAACATCAAGTCCAGCACGAATCAATTCGTCACTTAATTCCTTGGTTAATAAAAGTCCGTTTGAGGTAATTTCAACCCTCTCAAAGGCTTTAGATTCTTTTGCCTTTTTTACAAAGTTAACAATCTTCGGATTCACTAAGGGTTCCCCTATACCAATAAATCTAAGAACTTTGATTGCTTGTGGGAATTCCAAACACTGCTTAATAAATAGATCAAAACTCTCCTCGTCCATTATATCCTGTGGCATTAGTTTTCTTGTATCGTCATTGCTACACGGACAAAAGCAGCATTCCAGATTACAAAATCCAGAAGCTTCAAGCTGGATAACCAACGGAGTATCTAGTGGTATTTTTTCACCCAGATTCATTCTATTTTTATTGAACATATTACTAATTTCTGCCATAAGTCCCCCAATCGATTAGAAACAAACTTCATTAATGAAGTTGCTTATTTTACCTACTGTTTCTTCGTCATCAATAAATACTTTCTGAATAGCAGCATTACTTTCTATTTCTTTATGCATAGCCTTCATAAAGAGCTCTGCGCTGTCACCATCACCAAAATAATTGGACTTAAATCGATAGTTCCTATACTCAGAAATTGCCTGTTGAATACAAGCAGCATCTTCTGGCACAGAAATAATATTCTTTAAAATGAGTGGATTGAATCTTTGATTCTGTCTGCTTCCAATGTTAATGGTTGGAATGCCATAGATACAAGATTCACGGATACCTGCACTGGAATTTCCCATCATGAACTGGCAATTCTTCAAAAGGGTTAAGAATTCTTCAAATGGGAAGGACTTTGTCAGATAGCAAGGTCTATTCTTACAAATCTCATCGATTTTCTTAATAATTATATCTGAGCCCAAATCATTATTCGGATATACAAAGACATAGAATCGATCATCCTCTTCTATAGCCTTGCCAATTTCTTCCATATAGCCCTCAATCTGATCCACTTCCGTAACGACTGGATGATACATAAAGATTGCATAATCTTCTGGAATATTATACTTGCCCAAAACTTCTTCCTTCGTCGGAAGAGAATCTGAAAGCATAATGTCGATATCCGGAGAACCAATAATATAAATATGTTCTTCATTTTCTCCCAGCTGGATTAATCGAGCCTTTGATTCCTCATTGGCTGTGAAATGCACATGAGAAATTTTAGTAATAGCGTGACGTATGGAATCATCTACCGTTCCTGTCACCTCACCACCTTCAATATGAACGACACGAATATTATTTAGCATGCCAACAATTGCACCAGCCAAGGCATCGATCCTGTCTCCATGTACCGCAATATAATCAGGTTTAATATCCTGAATATAGCGAGAAAAGCAAAGAATTGTATTAGCCAGATTTACATCCATCTGTGAGCATAAAGAAATACCATTTTCAATAAATACATTCTGATAGCCATCATTCAGAATTTCTTTATAGGTTTCTCCATATTCTTTCAATAAATGCATACCAGTCACATAGATATGAAGTTCAAAACAATCATCTGCTTCCAGTTTCTGCATCAATGGTTTTATTTTTCCATAATCAGCTCTGGTTCCAGATATAAAAACAATTTTATTCATCTTCTACCATTCCAAAATCAAGATGTGTATTTGCTGGAATATCTACGGAAGCCTTCTTTCCTAAAAGCCTTTCGAAATCCTCAGCCTTAATGGATCCTGTTCCAGGACGTTTTACCCACAAATTATCGTATGTAAATTCTTCGCCCTTCTTAATATCCTTGATGCTCACTACAGTCGCAAAAGCAAAATCAATGGTTACCTGCTCTTCACGCAGTGCCTTCTTCTCGCCACCTCGCATCAGAAAAACTTCCTTTGTTGCAGCCAGCAACTGTCCAAGTTCTGCTTCATCCATGGAGCAGACAATATCATTTCCCACTCTGGTCTTGACATCAGTAAAGTGTCTTTCTACAACACTTGCCCCGAGAGCTACCGCTGCAATGCAGGCATTATTATTTAATGTATGATCGGAAAGACCAAATGGAACGCCTTTGAAGGTATTGGCAATCTCCATCATAGCACCAAGTCGTACCTGCTCTGGTGCAGTTGGATATAGATTTGTCGTATGAAGTAAGGCAAATGGAACATTCATAGAATCAACAATATCTACGGTCTTTTTGATTGATTCAATATCATTCATTCCTGTGGAAATAATCATAGGGCGACCAATTCCAGCAACGTATTTGATTAAAGGATAATTGTTCATCTCGCCTGACCCGATCTTATAGGCTGCAACGCCAAAAGACTCCAGTCTTTTCGCAGCAGCTCGTGAAAAGGGTGTACTAATAAAGGTCATTCCCTTTGACTCAACATACTTCATCATGGCTCTCTCTTCATCTTCTGACAATGCACATTCTTCCATAACGTCATAGATGGATTTAACCGAATTACCAGGAATAACTTTCTTAGCCTCAGGTGACATCTCATCATCAACAACATGTGTCTGATGCTTGATCAATCTAGCTCCAGCTCTAGCAGCAGCATCAACCATTTCATAGGCAATTTCCAAACTTCCACCATGATTAATTCCAATTTCAGGAATGACCATAGGGCGATATTCTGATCCAATACCAATATTATTAATCTTAAAACTCATATTTTACGTCCTCTTTATACTGACATTTCTCATATTCTTCTTCTGGTAAGAATGGGAAAAGATCATCCAATGGTGTGGAATAAAGTTTGCCATCAGCTCTCTGCTTACTCTTTACCTTAGGTTCAATATTTTGCTCTGTATCCTGCATAACTTCACATAGTACGTAGCCTTCATGACTAAATACTTCCTTCAGTTTTTCATCAACTTCCTCATTACTTGAAATTCTGACAAATGGGAAATCATACGCATAAGCCAACTTTTCGAAGGATGGCATACTGATTCCTGATTCCTTTGTACATCCAGAAAAATTAGCCTGGAAGAAATTGGTCTGTGTCTGCATGATCGCCTGATATCCAAAATTATTAAAAATAAAAATCTTAACAGGAAGATTATTATGTTTGATGGTCTGCAGTTCCTGAATATTCATCTGAATACTACCATCACCAGTGATACAAAGGACTTCCTGATTCATGGCGCGAGCAGCACCCTCTGCAGCAGGAAGATCATAGCCCATGGTTCCACAATTGATGTTTCCATACATACGCTGTCCATTTTTTTCAACACCCATCTGCAGAACACTTACACAAGCAACACTATTTCCCACGATTGTTATATTGTCATCAGAAATAAACTTGCTAATTTCTTTACGCAAATAGTATGGATTTACCTTGCCTGGCTTTTCAAATTCCTGACGATACTGTGGGAACTTCTTCTTGAGAAGGCGACAGTAATTCAACCAGTTATCATTTTCAAAACGGAAATCAAGATCCATCATCTGATTCAGGAAGAATTTAATGTCTGATTTGATTGGCAAATCGATGTTAATTACATTTTTCTTCAGTTCGTTTTCATCAATATCAACGACAATTTTCTTAGCGTTTGGTGCAAAACTTGCACTATCAAACCCAGTATGTTTGAAAGTCATTCTGCAGCCTATCGCAATAATCAGGTCAGCATTCTGTACAATGAAATTACCAGCACGTCCACCGAAAGAGCCAAAGTTTCCAAAGTAGTTTTCATGACTTACTTCAAATAAGTCAGCTACTGTTGTTGCTGCTAAAACAGGCACATTAACCCTCTTCGCGAAATCTTTAAATAAATCTACATTACCTGTTCCACGAACGGCTGTACCAGCCAAAATAACTGGTTTTTTTGCCTGCTTCAGTGTTTCAATAAATAAATCTTTATTGATTTCATAATGTGGTTCAGCATACTCTTCTACATCCAGGAGATCTTCTGTTTCAATAAAAGCCCCCTGTACATCAAGAGGGATATCCAGCCAGCAAGGTCCTCGTCTTCCATCATATGCAATATAAAGAGCCTTATCTAACTGTCTTTTAATCTCTAATGGATTCTTAACCATGACTGCGTATTTTGTCATTGGTTTTACTGACTGAACAATATGATATTCCTGTTCTCCCATCTGTCTTAAATCAAGTCCAGTACTTTCCACTGTCGTTGCATATCTTACCTGACCTGAAATCACAAGCATTGGGACATTATCCTGGTATGCACAAAGTACACCGGTTAAAGCATTGGTTCCTCCTGGTCCAGTGGTAACGCAAACCGTAGCAATTTTACCTGATGCCTTTGCGTAACCTTCTGCTGCAATTGCTGCAGCCTGTTCATGATGTGTATATGTTGTTCTAAGTTTCTTGGACTGGCCAAATGCATTGTTTAAATACATAGCGCCACCACCAACTACAGTGAATACATCCCTTATTCCTTTTTCATACAAATACTCAGCAATATATTCTGCAACTCTGATTTTCATGCTCTAATCTCCCCAATTTTTATTGATTGCTATCCATAATTGCAGCAATCTGATATGTAACGCCTTCTTTTAAAGGTGTAAATTTCAAATCCTTAGCCTCAGATAATAAACGCTTGTTTGAAGCTGTATATGAATAGTTCAAACTATCCTGCAAAAGGACAATTTCTTCTTCCTTACCATATCCCATTTCTGCATAGATCTGGCTTGTCATTTTTGCTATCTCACTTAACATATAAGGCTTGCCACTACAAACGTTATAATCCTTATATTTCGGCTGATTTTGCAGAAACCAGTCAACAACTGCAGCCAGATCATTTACCAAAATATAATCAAAGGCACAATCTTTTCGAATTGTAATTTGCTCATTCTTTCTGAGGCAGTTCACGCAATGCGTAATGAATTTAGATTCGTGATCCCCTTTTCCAAAGCAACCAAAAATCCGCAAATTGTAAACATTTGACGCCTGCTGAGAAAGTAAGTTCATCTGATACTTAGCCTGACCGTAAGGATCTTCCGGAAGAAATCTGCCAAATGCACTTTCTTCAATCATAACCATATCCGCTGTCTTTCCGTATTCAGCACCTGAACCAAAGTAGAGTATCTTATCGACCTGATTTCTGCATTGATATAAATTCAGGAAACATTTCATGCTTCCTTCATACATATCCACAATCAAATCCAATGCATTCTTTGTTGGATTCGGATTCGCACAATGCACAATCGCTGTAATATCATTTGCGCGGATAAAATCAGACACCTCATCAGCTGCCAGCATATTCACCTGGCTTCTGCGCGGAGCAAGGATTTCATACTTTTCTTCTAAAAGAGGAATGATATTGCTCCCAATAAATCCACTGCCACCGCTTATCCATATTCTTTTTTTATTTACCATTTTTTCCATGGCGCGCTACCATCATTCCACAAGGTTTCCAGAATTTGTTTTTCATGAAGATTGTCCATGCACTGCCAAAATCCCTTATGTCTAAAGGACATAAGTTCGCCTTCTTCAGCTAATTTTTCCAATGGATCCTTTTCGAAAACAGTTTCATCATCTGTTAAATAATTGAAGATCTCAGGATTCAATACCATATAACCTGCATTGATATATTCACCATCTGACTGCTTCTTTTCACGGAATGAACGTACGGAATTGTCATATGCGATATCCAGAACACCCTTCTGCTGAATCTGCTGCACTGAGGTCAGTGTTGCAATTTTGCCGTGTTTCTTATGGAAATCAACCAATTCCTTGATGTTTACGTCGCAAACACCATCACCATAGGTCATCATGAATGGTTCAGCCCCAAGATACTGCTGTACTCTTTTTAAACGTCCACCAGTCATGGTCAGTAAACCCGTATCTACTATTGTAACTTTCCAAGGCTCCACATGTCTGTCGTGAACAATCATCTGATTGCTACCATTGGTAAAATCAAATGTAATGTCCGAAGTATGAAGGAAGTAATCTGCAAACCACTCTTTAATGATATGCTGTTTATAACCTGCGCAAATAATAAAGTCATTAAATCCATAATATAGGTATTCTTTCATGATATGCCATAAAATTGGCATACCTCCAATTTCAATCATTGGTTTTGGTTTTAGGCTTGATTCTTCCGTTATTCTTGTGCCTAAACCTCCCGCAAGTATTACTGTTTTCATAATAAACCCCTCTGCTATAACAAATATACATCTTCCTTATAAGTAAAGAAAGATTTTTATCACAAATCTAACAAAACTTTTATATCACATTTGTTGATTTTCAACAATATAGCCCTAGATTATATTATAAGGTTTTGTGCATTATTTTTGAGAAGTGCAAATATCTTTGCATAAAGACCATATTTTTATATTATACATTATTTGTAAGAATTGAACAATGAGACAGGACCTTTAATATTTTTATTTTGTGCATTATGTTGTTTCAGTCCATAAAACCTTTCTATTTTCATAGTTCTGATATCAAAAAAATGTTATAATCTTTGTATTATTGTACATATTAAAAGGAGAAGGAAATCATGACTAGAGTTTCACAACAGAAAGATAAAATCCATCTTAAAAACAGAATAGCAAGTCCATCAAAAACGGTGCTTTATATTCTTGCCTTTATTATCCCATTACTTTTAGTTCTTATATCTTTTGCTCGCAGTAACTTCGCACCTTTCGGTGACAAGGATGTCATCACTGCCAGCGGTGATAATAACTATTATGTTTATTACTATGAGTTATATGATCACGTACATTCGCCTGACCTCTTCACTAAGACCGAAGAAAATAACATTTCTTCTCTATTTGCAAGCGAGTCAATTTCTGGCAATTCTTATATAACCGACCTTGCTTATCATATTTCTGATCCAACTAATTATATTATTCTTCTTTTTGACCGTAGCAATATTCCAGCCGTTCTGGACATCCTCTACGCTATTAAGCTCGCCCTTGCAAGCCTCTTCTTCAGCATCTATTTATCAAAGCACTTTGCAAATAGAATTGCTGACGCTGAAGAAACAATTAATAAGGACTTCGAGGCAGAAAAAGAAAATAAAAAAAATAAACTGAATAAAAAAATCAAAAATGGCGGTGGAAACGTAGATGAAAAGGCTTCTTTAAAAGAAAAGAAAGATTTCATTATCGGTTTTGTGTCAGACCCTAAAAGCAAGTTTGCCAAAGCCCTGCAGTCTTTTGATTTTCTAAATCTAGGTCTTGCAATCGCATATGCAACAAGCCAGTTCTTTGTTTCCAAGGCAATGAACCCAGCCTATACTCTTGCCATTGCAATTTTCCCTCTGATCATGCTGTCATTGGATAAGATTTTGGAGGAAAAGAAATGGACATCATTCGCCCTTCTTTCAGGTATCCAGTTCTACTTAAATATTCATGTAGCCATCATGACTAATATTTTTGTCTTATTCTATGTCCTTTTGCAGTCGTATTCATCCGTAAAAGATTTCCTTCAAGCTTTCATTGCCTATATTAAAGGACTTATTATCAGCCTTTTAATTGCCGCATTGCAGTTAAATCTTATATCAGCTAACCCATCATTCCATGAAGAATTCAATCTTGGCTTCCCAATTGCAAAATTGACCAACTCGCTCAAAAAAGTATTACGTCAGATTGCAACCCAAGTAACACCAAATAAGGCGCAGTTCATGTATACCTCCGTAGATCTCTATATCGGAATTGCCCTTCTCTTTTTAGTGCTTCTTTATATCTGTAACAAAAAGATTTCACTGGCAGACAGGATCAGGAATACTGCACTCCTGCTTCTACTCTATACAGGAAGTTTTATCAGTACTAGCAACTACTTGTTCAATGGCTTTTATTTTAAAGCCGTCCCTACCATCTATTATGGATTCTGCATTAGTTTCCTTGCCATTTCTATGGCATATACTTTATTGATCAATATTAGCGGAAGCAAGATTATTTTCATCCATCTTGCCGGACTTCTTTCTGTAGTCATGCTGGTACTGCCAATGATCAACAGCGCTTATGATTCAGCAACACCAGTCATTACATCGCTGGAATTCCTTTTTGGCTACTATCTTCTGACCCTCGTGTTCAGAAATAAGAGCATGACCTACAAGGCATACCTTGCAACTGTAGCCCTGCTCTTTATGATTGAAACCACATCAAGTTACTTTATTAACGTTAATGCACTTGGCAATGGCGCCTTAATCTATGGAGCTGAAAAGAATCCGTCTTTAAAAGAATATGATTTTGCATTGACGATTTTAGAAAAGCATCCTGGAGCCAAACTTTATTTCTACTCGTCCAGTAAAAATGCTCTCGACCCACTTGAAATCAATCTCGAGGGATATGACTACATCATTGCCGGTGCAAATGATCTGCTTGATGACTGTTATCAATTAGAAGATTCAAGCACTTACTACGCCGCTTACAAAAATCCTTATGCAATGAAATATGTCTTATTTAACGAAGATATTGTCAACTATAGCTTTGATAACTCACATCCATTTTATTCATTAAATACACTTGCCAAGAACTACCTAAATGGTGAATCAATTTATAATACAAATACTGGTGGAAATCTGGAACAGAGCTTTGCAAATGATGCAAAGGAATATCATGTCAAATATACTAGCGAGCAAAATGGAAATTACTACGCACGCTATAATCAATATGCATATCTGGGCAATTTAGGAGCCGATAATGAAAGTGAGATTGCACAGCTTGATACCAACGCCAATAATGTATTTTCTGTAGCCATCATGAATGGCGGTAGCTTACAGAAAATTAATGAGTACCAGGAAGACCTGATTACAAATATCAAATATGGACAGAATGTATTATCGTTCACCTCAAGCAAAGATGGTTATCTTCTCCTTAATACTTCTCTCATGAGTGGAAAAAAACTATCTATTCAGAATTATTCCTTCCTTGAAAATTCAAAAAATGGAATTATAGTTCATGTAAACAAAGGACAGAATACAATTTTGCTGAAGTCTGACCACAAAGGTCAGTGGTTCGCACTCTTCCTGTCAATCATTGGTATTCTCGCAATCTTGTTTAGTAGCTGGAAACATAATAAAAAAATGAAGGATGATCATAATTTGAAAAGCAAATCAGATTTATCTAATACTGTTAAGCCATGTTATAAATTATCTGTTTCTTCTGAAAAAGTTATGGATAGACTTTCATCTTTCATCCACAAGAACTATACATATTTAGCTGTATTTGGAATTCAGCTTCTTATTCTTCTTATAACACAGATGCTTACTAGAACCTATCCATTCGGTAATCATCTGATTCTGGTAGATGACGGTTTATCACAGGTATTCCCTTGGACGAAGGGAATCAATATCTGGGCGCACGACGGAGATTACTTCAATACAATCACAACGAGCCAGGCTGTATTTACTACGAGCGGCGCTGATATTGTCTCCCGTATTGTAGATCCAATTACAAATCTGCCTTATGCCCTTTGCTCTGAGAAAATGCTGATTCCAGTATTTACTCTGATCTACGCATTGACTTTTAGTCTATCTTCCTTACCACTTCTCTTCTACTTAACACATCGAAATGGTAAGAAAATGAAATCTACCGACTGGAGATTAATTCCAATCGGACTTTCATATGGTCTTTCTGTATTTGCAATTAGTTTTATCAGTTATAAGGGATTTGGCTTTCTTCTCTATCTGCCTTTACTCATCTGGGCTCTTGGGAAAGTAGTATATGAACAGAAACACTTCTTCTACATCATTGTGTTGACCATATTTATGTTTAAGAGTCCATATTATGCATTTATGATTTGTGAATTCTTATTCCTCTACTTCTTCACAATGAATTTTGAATCCATCAAGGATTTTTTCACGAAAGCTCTGCACTTTGGTATCTCATCAATTGCCAGTGCTGGTCTTTCTTGTCTGCTCCTGGTTCCATTCTATATGGCGACTTCTAATTCAGCATATTCCATTTCTGATCAGAAAGCTTTACCAGGAATTACAAAATTCTACACATCCTTTCTGGATATTTTCCAGTTGAATAAGATATTTGTTAAACCAATTGAAATCACGAATTTAAACTGGCGCGCTAGCATTTATTGCGGATTAGGTGTGTTAATTTTCCTGACAATATACATAATTAATTCCAATATTGCTTTATCTACGCGAATTCGAAAACTTGCATTAATTCTACTAATCTTTATTGGATTCAATAATGAATTATTAAATCTCGCCTTCCATGGCTTTCATAAGCAGTCAATGGTTCCTTGTAGATTCGCAATTTTCTTCATCTTTCTCATAATTGAATGTTTCTATGAAACATTACTAAATTGGGAGAATATGGCTAGAAGTAAAGTACTCATCGCAATCGCTGCTTCAGTAACCTTTATGGTTCTTATGTGGTCTCTTAAGTCCCAGCAGCTTACACTTCCAACAGTCGCATCGGTACTTGCACTCCTGATTTATCTGGGAATTACAATTCGCTACTGTGCAAAAAAATCAGTTTCCGATCAAAAGTACCTCAATTCCATTTGTATTCTTCTTGTACTGGAACTTCTAATCAACTCTTACATTGCTATGCCATTTGAAGTAGGTGGCGATGTGAACAGTATTCTCACGACACAAAGTTCGATAGAAGAACTGACAGATGATACAGATGCAAGAAAGCCATTTACAAACACAGAAGTTGTCGGCACTACAGATTATTCAATATCAAACTTCAGAAACATCCAGACCATCACTTCCTTCAATAGTAATATCAGTGGAAATACTTTATATATGATGGACAAATGGGGTGTTCTCCACTACACCAACCTGATTACATATGGTATCGGAAATCCACTATCCGATATGATGCTTCATGTAAAATACAACATTGTTGATAGCACAAACGATGAGTCCTACTCTATTTATCCTGCTATCAAGACAGTAGATACCCTCACATTACATGAAAATCCATATTATTTACCATTCGGATTCACCATTGCAGACGATGCAGCCGCAGCCAAATGGGATGCGACTAAAGCTTCAGAATACGTAACCTTATTCGATTATCAAAATGCATTTGTAAACTCCCAGGGACTTGATAATCTATATGATACAATCTCATTTACAGAAGTTGATTCTGAAAACAAGGCAACCGATTCTGATAAGTCTTACGCAGTCATAGGCGAGCCATATAAGTGTCTGGAAAGTAATAACTCGTATAAGATATATAGAAATGTAGAATTTATCATCTCTGACAAGATCAATGGACCACTGTATATTTCATTAAACGACTCACTGGTATATATGGGTGAAGCAAATGATGAACAGCGTATGTTCGAAGCTCCAATTCCTATTGAGACTCTTGATGAAACGGATTATGCTGTTGCTAAATTAAATAACGATACACGAGATCAACTCTTTACACTCTTCTCACAGACAGTAACAGAGGACACAAACATCACTGACAACTCCGTAAAGACCAGTATCAACCTAAAGGAAGACGATATTGTATATCTTGGCATGCCTTATCTGAACGGTTTGACCGCTTATATCGATGGTCAGGAAGTTGAAAAATTCTCCTACCTCGGAGGAATTGGAATCAGCGTACCAGCAGGTAAGCATACGATTGAAATCAAATACTCCGTTCCGGGTCTAGATTTAGGAATTATTATCTCTTCTATTACACTTATGATTCTCTTAGTATATGTATTGATTCTTTATAAGAAAAAGAAGAATGAGAGATCAAAGACTAACGTACTAGAAACTAATGTCACAGATGGTACGAAATCTGAATAAAAAACAAATTTTTTATTGAAAAGTGAAGTTCTATATATTAGAATATAAAAGGTTGTGTCATTGATTTAATTGTTTGGAATATGCCTAATTAAGGACATTTGAGAAACATTCCTCAAATGTGCTGGTATGTTTTAAACACTTATATAAAGACAAGAGAAAATTTTGAAACCATTAAACCGAACTAAATTTAGGAGGATATTTTATGTTATCAGCAAGTGATTTCAGAAACGGCGTTACAGTCGAAATCGAAGGTAAGGTATATCAGATCATCGAATTCATGCACGTTAAGCCAGGTAAGGGTGCAGCATTCGTACGTACAAAGCTTAAGGATATCATCAACGGTGGTGTTACAGAGCGTACATTCCGTCCAACAGAAAAGTTCGAGCAGGCTCATATCGAAAAGAAGGATATGACATACTCTTACAAGGATGGAGAACTCTTCTACTTCATGGATCCAGAAACATTCGATATGCTTCCAGTATCCGAAAAGCTCATCGCAGATCAGATGAAGTTCGTTAAGGAAAACGAAGTTTGCCGTCTTAACTCTTACAACGGTAGCGTATTCTCAGTAGAGCCTCCTATCAACGTTGAACTTGAAGTTACTGAGTGTGAGCCAGGTGTTAAGGGTAACACAGCTACAAACGCTACAAAGCCATGTACAGTTGAAACAGGTGCTACTCTTCCAGTACCTCTGTTCGTAAACGTTGGCGATATCATTCGTATCGATACACGTACAGGTGAATACCAGTCAAGAGTGTAATCTCTCATAATTAATAAGAATCTAAAAGACCCGAATTCCTTTGAATTCGGGTCTTTTTTACTTCATTTACATTTCATTTACGATTTCTTTTACTATTTCTTTTAGTATCTCTTTTACCTCAAATAAGTAATACATAGTTTATATAATAACAAAACAATTATATTATGAATCGTCAGTAATACTGATGAAAATAAAAATATCCCAAGTGTATTTCTACACTTGGGATATCAATTCATTAGTTAAGATCCAGTAACTCTGCTACCTTTTCTATTCTAAGAGTCTTTACAGTTGATTTATTTTGATCATCAGTTACCTGAACACAGATATAAGCATAATTACCGGTGAAGTATGTGTCCTTCAACTTAATGCTTGTGTTGTAAACTGTACTTCCTGAAGATGTCTTTGAACCTGTAAGTTGCATTCCTGGAATACTTACGTCGTCCTTCACATACTTCAACAAATCCTTATGATCAGCAGTTGAAGAATAAACCTTAACATCACCCTGGCTTGCGTCATAAGCAGGTAATGTAGCATCAGCTGGATGATCCTTATCATACCAGATCTCTACACTCTTTATCTTCGTGTTACTTGTTGTAGTATAGAATGAGAATTCTGGAATAACAGATGTATCTGATACCTGTAATGTATAATCGTAATTGCCTGCTGCATCCTTTTTAGCGCCGCCGCCCTTACTACCATACTTAGCATACTCAATATTTTCACTAAATGGATCCTTGATTGTACCATTCTTGAACTTATTGTTAGCTGGTGTAGATACATCCTGAGTAGATGAAGCATCAAACATGAATACATCAGGTCCACCAACCGTATCACGAGCAGAATTTAAAATGATATTGATGTATAATCTACGTTCATCATTGTTATTACGCTGAAGACCAGTAATCAATGAGTGACCTGCACCTGCATAATAAACATTACCATACTGATAGATGAAGTAGTTATTATAACCATCATTTGGATCTGCAGCCAATAGTGATGAATAAGAACCAGTTGAACCACCAGACAAGCAGTAGTAAACAGTCATCTTATCACTATCATTTACATTTGCAGCATATGTCTGTGGTGTAGTAGGACTGATCTGAAGTCTTGATCCAATCTGGAATGGATACATTGTAATGATACCATCATTAGATTGAGTAGCCTTATCTGTCGTACCACAATAATCTGCGCGAGCCATAATATCTGCAACTTTGTGTGAACCATGTAATGTCTGCTGGTTTAGCTCAGTATACTTATCAAATGTAGCATACTTATAAAGTGGCTTTGAACCATTATCCCCCCTCATATCAAATTCATTATATGAAGCAGATCTTTGTGTCCATTCTGTCTTCATGGCACCGAAACTTTCACCCAAAATACTCGTCATATTTGGTGTTCCAGCACCACTTGTACCAATACCTGCTGAAGTTAATGTATCATGGAACATGATTACACTACCCTCAGAATCTATATAATTCTTAAGAGTTTTAGCAGCATTTGCGTCCATATCTTCGTTATTGAAGTAATCAGCAGCACCAACAGCAATACAATTAAATACATTCTTAAGATTGAACTTACCAATATTGCTACCTTCATTATAAACAGAAGAATATTCTAGATTTGTAAGCCATACTTCTCTAAAGTACATTTCTAACGCACAAGCATCACGCCACTTAGCATAGTATGGAGCAAATTCAAAAGTATATTTCTGATTCTGATCAGAGAACATGGAGAAGAAATCATAATAGCATCTTTCATCGCCATTAACTGTCTTATCAGCTTCTGCTCTAAACTCAGCTTCTGCAACACTAGAAGGATTCTTAGACGTAACCTTAGGATCGTTCTTTAAACCATTAATATTGTCAAGAATATACTTATCGCAGTTATTAACTACAGAACCATAACCAGTTCCGTATCCAGAATCACCAACTGCACTTGAGAAATCATTTGCAGTCCAACCAAAATTGTTCTTCATGAACTTTTCGAATTCAGACTTATCTGTTGCATCAGCATATGGATCGTCTGTTGTTTTCGTATATGTACCATTAATTAAAGAACGCATTGCTCTATAATAACGTCCATATTCATCAGAAACATCTTTGTATGTCTTGGATACAGCATCAACTTCAGCTGTAGTAGTCTTACCTGTGTAAAGACTATCAACCTTAGTACATAAATCTCTGTACTCATCAAGTGAAAGGATTGTTGTTTCTACATCATAATCATTCTGAACATCACGGAACCAGTTTGTATTCCAGTCATCACGACCAATTACACTTGGCTGATCAATCTCTGCAAGTTCATTGTAATACTTAACAATACCAAACTTATGACGGTGAGTACCATTGGATGTTGGTTTTATATAAGTAATATGCGTACTACTGCTGTTTGCACTATTCCATGAAGCAATCTGATTTATTAATGCACTATTTGTGACTTCATTGCGACCATCTACATAATTATTATTAAATCCAGAGGTTCCTCTAACATAATCACTAGGAATTATATGACTTTCAGCACGACCGTCTGCAAGTCCTTCAATCGCCATGTGATTATACTTTGTATTTGCAGGTGTACAAATACCATTTGTCTTCAGGTTGGCTCTAGCATTCTGGCACTCAGTACACAGATACAAAGTTGCTTTGCTATTATCTCTATCTGAAGGAGAGATATTTGGCATAATCTGTAAGAGATTTACTACCTTCTTTGTCTTACCTGAAATCTTAGAAAGGCCTTCCATAGATGAGGACTTTCCGTCAACTGTTGCAATAATCTTCCAATAAATAGGTCCTGAGAAAGATGCACTAAGAGCATCTGGCTTTGCAGTCACAGTATTACCTGTAATGGATCCTGTAATATCTGTTTCAAAAGTACCATTACTATCATCATCAGCCATAATCTTAACTGTAGCGGAAGTTGCACCAACAAGACTGTAAGTAAACTTAAAGTCCGCAGCCGTAATTGCATTATTGCTTGCTTCATTATAAATTGCTGGAGCGTATGTGATATTAAGCTTTGGACGCTGATTACTCTGAATCATTTTGCTTAATGAATATTCATTAATAACGCTATTAGAAGTAATTTCTGTACCAGGCGCATAATAATGATATCCATTCGTAGGATCTGAAGTGTCTTTATCTTTGTAATCAGCTACTTCATTACCATCAAAAACAGTTACATATCCACCATATGTAGTACCATATTCCTGATCGTTATTAGGAATCTTAATTGTATCTGTATTGTCGAAATTCCAAACACAATTAGAACTTTTCTGTAAATCTCCTAAGAGAGCAGCCATATTTGTTGCACTCTCAACTTCTCCATTGCCATAAGCATCTACAAGAGATTTTTCTACGACAACTGGAAGCTTTGCTGCATAATCTTTTAAATCTTTCAGTCTGGTATCATTGATATCATTACCAATCAATGTTTTATCTACGTCAGACGGTCCATTTGTATAAGTATCACCTTCCTTGAAATAAACATGACCATGCTTTGCATTCCAGTCTTCTGGATTCTTAATTGCTGAGTTATCACCACCAAGATAAATCATGTCATACTTATCAAGAAGCGTATCCTTACTTGTGTTAAATTCAACGGATGACATATGAATGACCTGAACCTGGTCAATTGTCTTTCCTAATGCATGAGCAACTTTAGCCTTTGATAAATGCCATGCATAATAATCAACTACTGCTGAATTATCAGCAAGTCCTTTTACCTTAAGGTCAGTATAATCACCATCATAACTTGATAATGCTCTTGTACCATCATATGAAATTTCATCAGATGTTTTTTCTAAGACACCAGCAGTTCTTAAGTAATAGTAAGAACCAGTTGTAAAAGGTTCAATACCTTTTCCATCGCCTCGACCAGTTGATTTCTGGAAAGAAAGATTATTGGCATTTCCAGTAATCTTCTCTGTCTTAATAGCATCAAGTTTTACAGCAAGTGCTGTATCAATTGGATAACATGGTTCAACTTCCAAAGCTGTATAAATTGAAGTAGAAGCATCACCACTGTTATTACCCTTGAATGATCTAAAAGCACCACCATTAATAGCATCAGCCATGTCTTTTACAGACTTATAATTTTTAGCTCCGCCATAAATGGTCATTCCATTCTGTGTTGTAACAAGAATGTTTTCTTTACGAGGTTCACCCGTTGGATAAGCAACCTTATCAAACAAACCTGCAAAGTTTACAGAAGTATCATTATCCGGTGTGATAGTCGAACCAGCAGCCAATGATGAATCATAGATAATACATGTATTACCCTTCATAGCATTGATTAAGCTGTCATATGCACCACTACCTAAATCAGCACTACTTGTTGCTCCTTCAATAATGACAAAATCATATGAAGAAAAATCAACAGAATTTAATGCTACATTAGAACCACTTGAGGTACCAAGAGTCATATAATCGACAGCCATAAGAGTTGGCTTATCCTGACGATTACGATAACCTCTCTTTAAAATCATAGAAGTTTGATCTAATGTATAATACTCATGAGCCGAAGTATCAATATCTGCACATGACCAATCATCAGGAATTGAATAGGTTGCTAAAGCACTTCCAGTATCATTCGTTAAGAACTTATTTGTAAGTGTCTTATCACTACCATCATTTAATACAAGTGTTTTCGCGATTCTCTGATTAATTTTCCGTGTAGCATCAGAGTCGTTTGTAACTGTAGTTAATGTCCAGTTAGTGTACTTCTTATTACCAGACAGTGCCATGAAATATGAATTTGGATCAGAATACATAAACTGTTCTGCATTTAAAGAATTATTCCATGCATACGTGCTGTACGACGTACCTGAGTTTGCAAACTCACGATATGCCAAATCCTTCATCAATGTTGTTGTCTGCTTCTTAATAATACTAGTCTTTGTAAAGCTATCAATAAATAAAGGTTTAAATTTTTGTACAGCATATGTTTCCAGAGCAATTTTTGTTTCTTCATGTAAGTCATGAGTCTTCGTAAATGGATTATCTGGATCAATACTTACGTAAATTAAATCCGCTTTCGCAATATCAGCAGATAAATCAACAGGATTACCAGCAGTATCAAATGCACTAACTGAATTAAAGTCAATATTGCCAGTTGCAAATGACTCTGCAACATTCTTATAACCATTCAATACAAGCTTCTCAAGAACACCAGAACCACCATTTGCACAAACCGCACCAAATGAAGATGGATTACCTGAGTCAATTTCTAAAACGTGATACTTTTTATCATCACCAGTATTAGAATTTTGAATAATATGATCAATACTAGTTAAGATAGGATCTGAACTAGCATCAGCTACAATTGCATCACTTGGAGTAGCTAAATCAGCCTCATTATCAGCTTTTGACTTTCCATATGTAAAGATGCAAGTACCGGCAGCAACAACTGTAGCTAAGAAAGAAAGCAATATAAACTTTTTATTAATTTTCTTTTTCATTTCTACACGTCCTCTCCTACTTTGCATCATCTAACACATATGAATTTCTTAATACTGTCATGCTTTTACTTGTATAGCTCATCTTTTGATCTGCAAAATACATATCCAGTGCCAAAGCATTATTTGCACTATCAAAGGTCATAACAGCACCCGAAACATCATCACCACTTGTTTTTCTATAATTTAAATCATCAGAATAAACATCTGTATTATTAAGTGACGTCATGTAACGATATGTTGATTTCAATGTAATCTTATTATCATTAAAATCATATTGTTCAATCAATAAATCCTTGTCAATATCAGAAGGTATTGTGACGCCTGAAACCAGGGATCTATCTAATGGAACTGCATATCCAACGATGATTTTACTAACATAAATTTTATCAAATGATACAGTTTTTACGCCACCACTAATAGATTCATGTCTGTAATCACTATAGATGTGTGCAGCAGAAGAAGCACTGGTCTTATTGGTCTGAATGTTATGCAAGAACATACCATACTGTTCTTTTTCATCATTTGACATATAACGTAAATTCTTCCAAAACTGATCAAATTTCGCAAGACTCGCCGCATCTGAAATTGAACTTCTTGAAGATGCACTAATCGAAGTCATAGTTGTTGAATTCATCGAAGGATAAACATCCAAGATGTTACGATCTGATTGACGATAAATTCTTACAAGACTTGGTGTAGTAGAATCTGTCTTACCTTTTTCAGTTGCCTTGAAAGATATATCAGAGGAACTCGTATATCCTTCAATGTAAATATACTTAGCCTGCATAACCGCATCGTTAATCTTTTCATAGGTTTCCGAAGCAGTAGTTTGCACCTCTAAATCTTTTTTAGACTTTCTGAAAATACTTGTTTGTGAGGTCATAACTCCAACGATTGCCACAGTAACCATAGCAAGGATTGCAAGAGATATGATCAGTTCTACCATAGTAAAGCCTTTATTTTTTATAGTATTACGCACAACTCTTCCCCCTTACCTGGAAACGTGACTACCATTCTTTCTAACCAATACATGTGCAACTTTGTTACCATTTCTCTTTTTAAAGAGATAATCACCATCACCACTTACGCAATTGCCACGCTTATCATATCGGATAACAATGGCATTCGTTACGACTGGTAAGCTAACACTTTCATCATAAGTAGTACCATTAAATGTTCCGACATAATTTGCATCAACACGAGTTGATAATGTGACCACATCAGATGCTTCATACATTGTAGTTCCTGTTGAACTGTCGTAGTAAGCATCTGCGTAACAAACTTTGCCATCAGCATCCTTATACATAATCATACAGAAGTCTGTAGCAACAAAAGAACCCTTTGTATAATTTGGTTTCATGTTTTTAGACTTTGTAATAAGAGTTGCAAGAGATGTATCAAATTGAATGGCTGCATCTTTAGCTCTGGCTGCATTTACAATTGTTATTGAAACGACTGACATAGACGCCATAACAGCAATAATAGCAATAACAATGAGCATTTCGACTAAAGTATAACCTTTATTTGATTTGTTATTCTTCCCCATAATGTATTGCCCCTTATTTAATCTGTTTCAACATTCTTCATCCAGTTACTATATCTAACAACCTTTGTATAATCGATTGTGGTAATATCAACTGATTCAGATGATGAACTTGAGCTTGTTGCAGTACCTTTTTCATAAGCCTCACCTAAATCGTAATAATCTTTGAAAGACTTAAGAACTTTAATTGCACGTAAAGCTTCTGCATCAACTGTAGCTTTATCAGTAGAAGGTATACTAGGATTATTATAAAGAGACGCTTTTGTTAAACATGAATTTAACACACCCTTACAATCAGCAACAGAAGCACGAATGTCATCCATTTTATCGCTGTTGTAATAAATCTTTCCGCCTGTAATAATAATTCCCTTAAATGAAGTAACCGCTTTATTTGAAGATGAAGCAGGATAATCATTAAAGTAAACATCACCCTTTGCAATAATGATACCTGAAATATCTGTGCTTTCTGTACGTGAATTAGGCACATTTACTTCAACATCACCTCCAGAAATCCAAACCTTGTAACCATCAAGTTTAAGATTTGTTGGATTGATATCAGTTGATAGTTCAATCTCATCAAAATTCATGTACTTGTTAATTGGTGTCAGGTAATTTTCTGAATAAGTTGCACCAGAACCATTTAATCCCTTAATTTTATTTACTTCATTTGCAATATCAGATGTATCTAAATCATCCTTTAATCCCCACTTCACATAATCGTAATGCTTAGCAATTTCATCTGAAATACCAGCAATTGTAGAACCTGCAGTTGAACTTGGATCAAGTTCAAGATAGTCAGCTAATGTCAGACTTGAAGTATATGAAGTTGAAGTATTACCACTTTCTGCAGCAAGATTAGCAACATGATCATCTGGATCTGATGTTACCGCGGTTGCTGTAGCTGCATCAGTATTCTTCTTAGTGATGATTCCACTTGCATATATATTAGAAGTTGTATCTACTGAAATCTTTCCTGCTAAGAAATTAGAATAATTTGTAACATCCTGAAGTCCAGCAGCAATAGCCTGATAATCTGCAACGGATGAAGGTAAAATGGCTGAATCAACATCAGATGGAAGTGCCGTTAATGTTCCATTTGCATAATCATAACCATACTGGAAGAAATCAAAATAGTCTTTAATGAAATTCTTCTTTAATGTGTCTGCTTTTAAACTATGATTAGTAGCAAGATTTGCATTTGTACCAACAATATTTTCTGATTCTATAGAGAAAGTATATACTGGAGTACCATAATATGCTGTATCCGCTCTAAAGTCATAATTAGCAACATCATCAAAATCAAAATAGAATGAATTATTTGTCTTTGTAGTACCATCAGCCATCGTTGCACTTGCATCATATTTAGCAACTGGAACAGTTAAAGATGTTTCAGATGTTCTAAAATACTTTTTAAATAAAGCAGATTTTGCAAGTGTTGCACTTACAGTAGAAGTTACTTTATGAGTAGTAGGATCTTCCACTGGATTAGAAGATGGAATGTACGCAAGCTGAGTACTCTTTACTGAAACGGATTCACCTGTTTTATAATCATGTACAGATGATGCTGTTGCAGATCCATCAGCTGTTGCTGTTGCTTCTCCAACAGTTAAAGATGAAGCAGTTGTTGTACTTGTTGAAGTACCTGAACCTGCAGTTGTACTTGTTCCTGTTGAAGTACCTGAACCTGCAGTTGTACTTGTTCCTGTTGATGAACTTGATCCCGCAGTTGTACCTGTTCCTGTACCTGTACTAGTTCCAGCTGTTGTACTTGTTCCTGCACTTGTACTTTCAGTTGCTGTAGTCTTAGCTTTTACTTTTGAAGTTTCAATGTAAGAACGACCAGCCAGATATAAGCTATCAAGATTAGATAAATTAATAGCTGAGTTCTCACCATTCATGACAACTGCTGAAGAATCATAGTGACCACGATTGATAGTAGAACCATCTGTATCTTTTTCCTGATAAATATTAAGTCCTGTAGAGCTTGTGTCTGTAGTCTTGGCTACCTGAGCTGTAAATGCTCTATGATCACCATTTTTAGAACGAGAATAACCAAAGTAATTACCATAAACTGATAATGCAGAATCATCAGATTCAATTGTTGTATCATCTCGAACAAACATATTTGCATGAATAATAGCCTGGGAGCCATTTAATGCACCATGTCTCTTCTCTCCGCCTAATACAACTTCATCAGCCCATACATCAGCTCCATCAAGAGAAGAACCATTACTACCTACAACAATCAGGCTACCACTGTTCATGACAGCTAAAGAACCTGGAACGATAAATTTGCTGGCAACAACACTGACATTTGTACCATTTACATAGAAACCAGAGTACTTACTGTTGTCGTTCTTGCCATCATATTTATATTCAGTAGCAGAATTTCTTGTTAATAAATTTTTGTTAAGCAAATTGCCTGAAGCAAAAATATTATCAACCTTGTTCATCTTATAACTTTTTCCTGAAGAACTATTTGTAATAGTTTTAAGAGCTGTATTAGGATCTACATCATAATAGTTATAGTTTTTATTGTAGAAATCACTCGCAGCATATACGTTACCATTTACTGTAAATAACTGACCATACTGCTTGTCAACTTCTACACCCTTATCAGATAACATACAGTACTCAAACAGTGTATCTGAATCGAGTTTGTCATTATTAAAGTTTACTTCAAAGTCAGGTCTTGAAATTTCAATATCCGTAGAAATTGTCTGCGAGAAATTACCTGAAGCTGAAGATCTTTTATAATCAACGCTTCTTGATAAAATAATATTTTTTATAATGATTTTACCAAGCTTTTCGCCATCTACATAAGTGCCACCATTTTCATCAAGTTTAACAACTCTCATCCTGCTCGCATCAAGTTTTACAGATGGATTAGAAATCATGGACTTCATTGCAGCTGGTAATGCAGTTGTATCATCAACTACACCCGAAGCATTCATTACAATATTGAAGTAAGATGAACCACCAGAAAGTTTAGACATGAATGTGTCTTTGAAGAGCTTATTTGCATCTTCATTAGGCATATTTACATATCCACCCTTACCACCATTGGCTGTCTTACTATAATAAACAACAGATTCACGAGTATCTTCATATGCTTCCAGCATGTAACTCATGGATTTCTGACCTACACCAGCGTAGATTTCATCCATAGCCTGCTCAAGATAATAGAAGTTACTCTGTGCGTTATAATCATATGCCTTCAAACGGTATACGGATGCGACTGCAGTAAGCAGTGCACCAGCAAGAATTCCTACAAAAGCAAGGGCAACGATTACAAGCACAATACTAGAACCAGTATTTTTTAATTGTTGTCTGATTTTAGAAATCAATTTTTTCAATTACTGTGCCCCCTTAGCTCCTGTATATTCATAGTTATGTCCATTTGCACCAACATATAACAAATGAATTCTATATAACTTTCCACTATATCTCTTATCATCTTCAATTTTGATAATAGAATCTACGTTTTCAGAACTACCTGTATTCTTCCAGGTAATTGTTGAAGGATACTCAAATCTTCCAGTATTTGTATACCCAATAAGTTCTGGCGTAGACGGATTACTTCTACTGCCCTCACTAGATGCATTATAAGTACATAAGCTTTTATCAAAAGTATCTGACGAAATTTCAAGATTAGTAACAATCTGTAATGCATTATCTTGTGAACCCAAAGTATTTACATTGATCTTTACTTTAGATGGATTTGTTGTTGCACCTTCATAGGTATAATAACAAGGATCATCATAACTATATGCAGTACCAAATTCCGTACCACCTAAGTCCTTTGTATTGACCTTCTGCCAGGTATTATCAGGCTTAATAATATATACTTTACTAGGTGATTCTCCCACGTCCTGACCGGAAGTAGCAGAATCACCAGATGCTACAATATAATCCACATAAGAATACTTCGAATAAGAAGATGCATGATCAAGAATAAATGGCTCATACTCAATCAAAACATCCGGTGCAGATGTGGTAAAGAAATCCTTTGACATTAAATTGTAATGGAAATTTTCCTTTACCTGATCCGTTGCGGAAGATGAAGAGCCACTACGAGCAACATCAAATGTTGCACGATAATTTAAATCGATAGATACATGATAACCAGTAGAAACTGTTGAAGTACTTGTATTTTTGGTAACATTAATCACAAACACTCTTGAAAAAACACCATCATTTAATGCATTTTCTGCAAGTGTAGAAAGCTGAGATGAATATGATTCCCAGGCAGAATCAGTCATTCCCGCTTTATTCTCTGTAGCTTGTTTGATGAAAGAACTGATGAAGTCATTTTCAAAAGACTGATCATATTCTGTTTCATCACCAGAAATAATAGCCATCTTGTTTACATCAAGATCCTGAATAGCACCTAAGTTGGTTAAGTTAGGATCTGTATAGGTTGTGGAACCGCCAGGAATTGCATCTACTACAGCTGCTGAAATACAGCCCTCCGTATCATACTGAACTGCACCCATATTTTCTGTGAATGTCCAAGAAGAACCTAATACGTCGCTAGCAAAAGTAGAATTCTTATCAATATCAGCTGACATTCTATATCCTGATTCAAGTAGTTTATTGTTTAAATCATCAACAATAACAGTTCTTGAATAAGTAGTCTTCTTTCTACCTAAATGCTCATCAGCTAATGTATACTTTCTAACTTTATATTCTACGTAGTCCGTAGATGTTCCTGAAGCTGCACCATTTTGAACAATCATGCATTGCTTTGTCTGTTCCGGTCCAATTGTACTGATCTGAAGAGTTGGATCCTGAACTTTGCCAGAAACCAAATCTTCTACAGAATTCTTCTTGAAATATTCCATTACAAGTTCAGCATTATCATTTACATACTGTCGTTCCTTGGCAGATGCACTGTTATTCAAGGTTTGTGCAACGCTTCGGATAATTGGAGTAATTAAGATTGCCATAACTGCGACAGCAATAATCAATTCAATTAAACTGAAACCTTTATTGTTGTTTTTGGTCATATAAACCAGCCCCAATCTTAATAAACCTTAACTCCACCTGATGTTTCCCCAAGTACAAATCTTGGATTTGATGCATCATCGTCAACAACCTTAAAGTAAACAGGAAGTGTTGTAGAGTTAGTTAACTTAACATTTACACCGTTAGTATCATCTGCATTTACTCTTGCTGAAGACTTAACGTATACCTTTACATCATTCGATGTAACTTCTTTTTCAAACTTATTCGAACCAATTGCATATGAAACATAGTTCTTACCATCTTTTTCATATACATCTACATTTAAGTCAGATACAGCGTTTTCACTTGAAGTTACGTAAGACGAAGAATCAGCTTCACTTGCAGCAACAATAATTCCTGAATTTGTATCATTACCTGCATTCTCAAGAAGAACAACAAGATCATGATTTGTAATAATTTCAGCAGCACCATCTGCATCATATGATGTAGAAGCCTTGCTTGAAGATGTTGCTGTATTGCCATCAGCAAAGATATTCTTCTTTCCTTCTGGTACATTTACATTTGGTTCGTCTGGAGTACGATCAGGTCCAGAAATAGCATATCCATTTAACACAAGATTTCCATTAATTACTTTTGTAGGGTCTTCAGCATCAGCTTCATAATTAATTTCAATCTCAGAAATTGTCATTCTATACTTATAATCAGCAATATAAGCAAGATATGACTTTAATCCTTCATATGTACCTTTATAATCTACTTCATAAGCATCCTTAATAACAATATACTGATCATCACTCTCTGATGACGCACTTGCATCCGTTGAAACAGAAGCATCCGTTGAAACAGAAGCATCACCTGAAACAGCACCTGAACCTAATACATAATACTCAGTATCCGTTGGAAGTGTTACATTCTCATGAGAAAACTCATTCTCGTCTTCAACTCCCTTAAGGAACATTACTGTAGATTCCTGATTGAGATCTGCAGGATAATCTTTTAAAACATCTTCAAAATCTTTATTATACTGCTCTGTCTCCGCTTTAATTTCATCTTCCTTATCAACCTTAGACTGTAAATCATTATACTGAGCAGTTAACTGTGCTGTCTGTGCATTTAATGAGTCGATTTCTTCTTTCTTTGGTCTTGCATATAAGAAAATTGATAAAGCAACGGCAATTACTCCGGCAAGTACAAGAAGAATCTTAATATCAGATTTTTTCATTTCAACCCCTCCTATTCAACTGTTATTGCATCATCAGCTTCTGATGCATCTGTTGCTGTAGCATTTGGATTTGTATATACACACTCTAAATTAAAGTGTAATACAGTCTCTCCTGTAGACATACTCTCTTCTTTGCCAACTTCTGAAACATATACATCATCAATACAATCAATAGTCTTAAGATTGATAATGTAGTCAGCAATCTGTTCGTAATTATCAGCAACACAAGGGATTTCAATTTTTGTTGCATCTGCTTTAATTGAAGAAACAACAACGCCTGTAGGTGATTTATCTTCTAAATCATTAATAAGATCAAGCATCTGTTCATTTAATTCATAAGTAGAAGCAGACATACTCTGAATATCTTCAGCTTTTGCCTGAGCAGCATCATGTTCTGCAATAACATCATTGATATACTGAAGACTATCAACCTTAGCCTGCATATCATCACGTGCAGTTTCAGCAGCATTTCTCTTATACGTAAAGAAACCTATAATAGCGCCAGCCGCAAGAAGAAGAACCGCAGCGATAGCAACAAATGGTGCAATGCTATCATTGCCAGAGGATGTACCACCCTTTCCTGGCATACCAAATCCCATAGGAGCAAAAGCAGCACCGATAGGAGCAATTAAATAAACTGGAGAATAAAGTTTGAGATCAATAGCTGGATCAAACTTCACATTGTAAAGAGAGTCCATAATTCTTGAAGAAACATTTAACTGAACCTTAAAGAGGCCATCAATACCCTTAATCAGAGCACCATCACCAGTAAGGAAAACATTTTCGATAGGAAGGTTTGGATTCTTTGAAGCATAGAAGTCCATAACACGACCAATATTATTAATCAAATATCTAAGAGCATTTGTAGGTTCGTTATCATCGAAATCTGCTGTGATAACACGATCATTCTGAAGAATTGCCATAGCTTCCGTAGGTTCACAGCCTCTCTCTTCCATTACTGCATTGACACATGGATTCGTACCATATGGAACTGTTCTCTGAAGAAGGAGCTTATCGCCATGAACAACATTAAGAACTGTGCTATCAGAACCAAGCTGAATCACCATAGTAGTAGACTGTTCTGCAGTTTGAGTCTTGATAAGCTGAAGCATAGCATTACCAGCATAATCGAGAGCTTCACATTTAAGTCCAGCTGCTGAAGCAAGTTCATAATAGCCAGCAACCATACCCTGAGGAGCAGCAACTGCCATAACACGAAGCTGCTTTGCACCATTCTCATCTGTAAAATCTTCCAGAACCGTATTAGAAATTACATAATCTTCAATGTTAGAAACCGGGAAATAATCATTCGCATTCGCATTGATCATTTCTCCAACCTTATTCGGTTTAACATAAGGAATTACAACTTCACGGTTAACAATCTTAGTTGAATTCATAACAAAAATAGCGTTCTTATTATTAACGCCATTGTTTTGAAGTTCTTCCTTGATCTTAGCCGCAAGGCTTGAAGGATTCTTAATCATACCATCATCAAAAGAATCTTCTGGTGTTTCAAAAATCAGTACTTTGTGAATGTAGGTCTGCTTCTTCTGAGAAGCTGTGATCTCTACAATAGTCACACTTTCATTGTTAATGTCGATTGACAAAACCTTGTTACTCTTTGCCATTCTATAGCCTCCCTCGCTAATCAGCATATTTATTTATAAGGTTGGAAACCTTAAAACTTACAGAGGTCAGCTGCAAGCGTTTCGGTTCGCAGACCCCAAAGGATATGTAACCGTCCATACCCCTTTTCTATTCACACTCCCGATCAGGAATATAAATAAAAAAGAGGAAAATAAATCGCTGACCTAATATTTTATACAATCAATTTCCTCTTAGCATTATAAAAGATGAGCAAGTTGCGAGCCTTGCTCATCTTCTATTAACTTAGATTATTTCCAAGAAGATTTTGTTGAAACTTCTGGATTAACTTCCTGTCCGTTGAAAGAAACCTTGATTTTTCCTTCTGATGTAGCCATGATCTGAACACTTGAAAGGCCACCCTTTGTGTACTTAATCTTGTTGCTTGTACCCATTGTTGAGTTGATTTCCTTAACAAGTTCTGTACCGGTTGTAGCAGAACCATTTATGAAAGAACCGATAGACTTGGCTGATACAGTACCAGCCCTAGCGATTTCTACATCTGCATTACTTGTACTAAAAGTGATTTCAGCGTAAGCATCTTCATTTGCAAGAGCAGCTGAAGCAGCTGAAGCAATGTTACCAGCAAGCTGAAGGTCATCAGCCTTTCTTGACTTATCGATGTAACGGATCAGAGCTGGAGCAATAGCTGCAGCAAGGATTGCCATGATAGCAATAACGATAATAAGTTCCACAAGTGAGAAACCTTTATTTGACTTTTTCATAATCATCTCTCCTTTTTCCATTTAAAATTTTTCGGAATTTATAAATAGTGTATAATCTATCCGCTCGCCCGGTATAAATTATCTACTTTATTATAGAAACCGCAATCTGCGGTAACTAACAAATTAATAGTTATCTACTGCATCGTACATACTCATGATAGGTGAGTAAATAGCAACTACGATAACACCAACGATAACAGCCATTACTACGATGATGATTGGTTCCAGAAGCTGGGTTAACGAATTAGCCATTGTATCAACTTCTTCTTCATAGAAGTCAGCAACCTTATTCATCATGTCTTCAATATTGCCTGTCTCTTCACCAATATGCATCATCTGTGGAAGCATAACAGGAAAAATGTCCATATCCTTGATCGGTTTTGAAAGAGGCACACCCTTTGCAACCTGATCTTTACATTTCAAAAGCTTTTCTCTAACAATGATATTCTTCATAACCTTTGCAGTCTGATCGACCGCATCAATCATGGAAATACCAGATGCAAGAAGTGTTGCAAATGTTCTTGAGAAGCTTGCTGCATATGTCTTTATATTTAACTGTCCAAATACTGGAAGTTTCATGGCAATACTTCCATTGAAATGCTTACCATAATCTGTATTTTTAAAGAACTTAATACCAAACACGAGAGCCGCAACAATCAAGAGACATATATACCATCTTGCAACCAAAAAGTCTGAAATATTCACAAGAATCTGTGTAGCTATCGGAAGATCAGCACCCATTTCTTTAAACATTTCTGAGAAAGTAGGAATAACAGAAACCATCATTACTACTACTACACCCAGGATAACCAAGAGAACAACGATAGGATATGTCATCGCGCCCTTAATCTTACCCTGCAACGCACTATCTTTCTCAAACTGAACTGCAAGTCTGTCAAAACAGATTTCCAGCTTACCAGAAGATTCACCAGCAGCAACCATGTTATACAGGATTGGTGGGAATACTTTTGGATTTAATTTCAAACCATCAGAAAGGGAACCACCCTTCTGAACATAAGTCATTGCTTCAATCAGCGCTGCCTGAAGTGTTTTGTTATCCATCTGCTGGCTCATCATATCCAGAGCAGCAATGATAGGAACACCTGCACGAAGAACAGAAGCAAACTGTTTACAGAAAACAGATAAGTCTCTTGCCTTAACTTTCTTACCGCCACCGATACGAAGATCGACGTCTTTACTTTCGCCGAAAGAAGTAATTGTAAGTCCATCTGCTTTCAGTTTAGCCTTTGCAGCTTCTTCTGTGCCAGCTTCAATGGTGCCATGTTTTGGCTTACCAGTTCTGTCAACGGCTTTGTACTCATACTTTGCCATTTGAATCTCCTCCACAAAAATAATTGCTCGTTTTGCAACTTTACAAAATTTTATAATAATTCACATAAATATGCAAGTTTTTTGTTACTTTTATCCATATCTTATATTTTATCCATATCTTTTTGAACAAATTATGAACAAAGCGTAACTATTATAAATTTTGGCTTCCAAATTGTGCATTTTGAACAATTTACATAAGATTCTTTTTCATTGTTGTCATATCCTGAGCATAGGACAAGCAAGATTCTTTTGTAATCATTCCATTACGATAAAGTTCCAGCAGGTTATCATCCATGGTAACCATACCCTGCGCACGAGAAGTCTGAATTGTAGATTCAATCTGATGAGTCTTAGCTTCACGAATCTGTGCTCTGATAGCTGGTGTTGCATGCATTACTTCAAAGGCAGCTACTCGACCATGGTCGTCTGCTGTTGGAAGTAACTGCTGTGAAATAACCGCCTCAATAACCATGGCAAGCTGAATACGAATCTGCTGCTGCTGATGAGGTGGGAACACGTCGATAATACGGTCAACAGTTGCTGCTGCACCAATTGTATGCAGTGTAGAGAATACTAAGTGACCTGTTTCAGCCGCTGTAATAGCAACAGAAATTGTTTCAGGGTCACGCATTTCTCCGACCAGGATAATATCAGGATCTTCACGAAGTGCAGCTCGAAGAGCATTTTCAAAAGAAAGTGTATCCATACCAAGCTCACGCTGGTTTACGATTGACTTCTTATGATGATGAACATACTCGATAGGATCTTCCAGAGTAATGATATGTTCTGATCTGTTTTCATTACACTTATTAATAATAGAAGCAAGTGTTGTTGATTTACCAGAACCTGTAGGACCTGTAACCAGAACCATTCCTCTCTTCTTCTTATAAAGTTCGATTACGGAAGGTGGAAGTCCCAGCTGTTCAGGTCTTGGAATAACTGTATCGATTTTACGATAAGCAGCTGCCATATTTCCTCGATCCATAAATACATTTACACGGAAACGAGCCTTTTCATCTGGAAGCTGGTAAGCGAAGTCGCATTCACCACGATCCTTCAGAATAGCTTTCTGACGTTCATTCATTGTCATACCAATACTTTCTGCAGCATCAGCAGCGGAAAGAGGTGGTACATCTACGTCGTTAAGTGCACCGTTAATTCTGAACTTAGGTGGAATGCCAACTGCCAGATGGATATCGGATGCATTTTCATCTACTGCCAATGACAGCAGTTCGTCCATATCAATTGCCATGTTTTATAACCCCCATATTTTATTCTCTGTGAGCGATTTTATTTTGTTTCTATAGATATCTCTTCTATTAAAAGTTATACGCATCTCATTTGCATGCGGATAACTTATGAATCATTTAGTAATTATCGCCTGTTGTGTAAACAATCTTACGCATCTCGGATAGGGATGTGATTCCGTTTAAGACGTGTCTTGCACAGGACATCTTCAGTGTGCTCATACCTTCCTGAAGGGCCTGCTTTTCAATTTCATCGGCCTTGGCACCGTGAGCAATGATTGCGGCAAGTTCTCTGGTAACCGGCATCATTTCATATACACCAATTCGTCCGGAGTAACCGGTGTTGTTGCAGAGTGGACAACCAACTGGTTCGTAGATAACTACATCATCATCTGTGTCCTTAACACCAAGCGCGATTTTCTCATCTTCATCAGCAAGTCGAGGCTGTTTGCAGGACGGGCAAAGGCGTCTTACCAGACGCTGTGCGATAACACCTACAAGGGCATCACCGATGATGTATGGCTCAATACCCATATCGATTACACGAGTTACAGTTGATGCAGCTGAGTTTGTATGCAGTGTAGATACAACTAAGTGTCCCGTAATAGCGGCCTGTACGGCAATCTGTGCAGTCTCACTATCACGGATTTCTCCGATCATGATAATGTCCGGATCCTGACGAAGGATGGAACGAAGAGCCGCAGCGAATGTCATTTCCGCTTTTACATTAACCTGTACCTGGTTGATACCATTAATATTTGCTTCGACCGGGTCCTCAACTGTGATGATGTTTACATCTTCTGTATTCAGCTCAGAAAGAGATGTATACAGTGTTGTGGATTTACCAGAACCTGTAGGACCTGTAACCAGAATAATTCCATGTGGGTTTGAAAGGATTCCGTCGAATACGATTTCCTCATCTTTTGAGAAACCAAGGCTGGACTTTGGTTTTGTAAGACCATCCTTGGAGGTAAGTCTCATAACAGTCTTTTCGCCGTAAACAGTTGGAAGAATAGATACACGGACATCATATTCTTTTCGGTCTACTATTTTTGTGATACGACCGTCCTGAGGCTTTCTCTTCTCGGCGATATCCATACCACCGATAATCTTGATACGAGCACTAATACCAGCAAGTATATTAGAATCGTAAGTCATAACCTGTTTCAGAGCACCATCGATACGATAACGAACTCGAACCTTATCTTCCAAAGGTTCGATATGAATATCGGAAGCTCTCTGTCTAACACCACCTTCAATAATCTGATTAACCAGAAGTACGATAGGGGAGTTATCAATTTCCGCCTGGGACTCCGCTTCTTCTTCATCCTGGAACTGACCAGCCTGCTCCTGTTTATAGAGCTCAGCGGCTTCCATTGCCTGTGCAGATCCGTAGTACTTACCAATGACAGCACCAAGGTCATCTTCAAAGGACAGGAATGGTTCTACCTGAAGACCAGATGCAATGGCAATATCATCAATAGCAATCAGATCGGTAGGATCTGCCATTGCTACCTGCAGGATGTTTGGATTATCTTCCTTATAGCCAATTGGCATTGCTTTATATTTACTTACTAAGTTATCGGGAACGAGATTCAGAACCGATTCATCAATCTGAGCAGAACGAACATCCATATATTCAATGCCCATCTGCGTTGTCAGAACTGTGATGAGAAGTTCCTTAGAAATGAAGCCCATAGCCTGAAGGACAGTACCAAGACGGCCACCATCTTCCTTCTGTTTCGCTAAGGCCTGATCAAGTTGATCCTGTGTAATAGCACCTGCCTCTACCAACAGATCACCAACACGGATTTTCTTTCTACCTGTTGTAATACGCATTCGTAATTACCTCTCCTTATCCCCATTTGGTTTTTTCTTACTATGATTTTACATTTATTAGAATGTATATAGACGCAGTAACCCCTGCGATAGTAACCCAATTGGCATTATAGCATAAGTAAACTAAGTTGCAAAGAAAAGGTTTTTATGTAAATTATTTAACCACACTCATGGCAATGCCATCACCAACTGCCACAATACTAGTTTCAATTCGTGGATCATTTTTTATGCTATAGAGATACTGTCTTAATCTGTCATGAATGGTTCTGTCTCTTTTCTCAACAAGGAAATGAGATTCTAATATTTCACTATCCATAAAAATATTATCTGTAATAATTACAGTTCCTGGATGTGCCATTTGAATCGCCTCTTCCATATAAACCTGATTCTGGGCTTTGGCAGCATCAATAAAGATGAAGTCGTATTCAAAACGCTTCTCTCTCATCCTCTTCATTACTTCAGCCGCATCTCCCACATGGATATTGATTTGTCTTTGTCTACCTAGATAGCGAATATTCTGTTCTGCAATTTTGGCATTATTTTCATCCAGTTCAATACTTGCAATATGAAAGTCCAACCCAATTTCCGATAAGCATTCCGCCATGTAAAGAGAAGAATACCCCACTGCTGTACCCACTTCCAGAATTCTTGTTGGGTGAGTCATATTGAGAATAGTCTTCAAGTAATCTCTCATCTCAATACGGATTACCGGCACTCCTGTGGCTACTGCATTGTCATAGATTTTCTGCAATGATTCTTTATCATCTTTTGAATAAGCCTGGATAAAAGTTTGTATTCTCTCGTATTCCATATTCATCCCCTAAATCTTTTTAAAAAAAGGCTTGCAGTTATGTAACTACAAGCCTTTAAGCTTTTATTTACTCAGCTGACTCTCCGCCATCTGATTCTTCTCCGCCTTCTGATTCTCCACCTTCTACAGATGAATCACCTTCATCAGCACCTTCGCCGGCACCTGCACCAGAGTTATCAATAATCTTGATTGCATCTGTTGTGGTTGCTGTCTTGTCCTCTTCCTCTTCTTCCTCATCCTCCATATCAATCTGATGGGTGATGATTGCCAGAATTTGATTGGATGTCATTCCTGGTGAAAGAGCGTATGTTCCTTCTACGATTTTACTACCGTATTCTCCAACCTTGATTTTTGCAACCATAACATACTTGTTATTAATTACACCTGCATCCACAAGGGACTCCGCAACACTTGATGTGGTAAAACCATCTTCGATTTTTACTGTAACAAGTTCGTTGCTTCCAGGAGTCATTGCCCGATCATAAAATACATCATGCGCAAAACTAAAGGATGTAGAGAAGCCTCTTACAATAATCAGAATAAGTGCAACATCAATTAATAACTCTACAGCATAATAGAGGGCTGTCTTCAGTCTGCGTTCTGTCTTGATGCCCTTAATTAGAGCCGCTCTTTCTGGATCCATCTTAGGTCTAGGATCTTTGGCTCTCTTCTCAGCCGCATCTTTTTCTGCTTGTTCAGCAAGTCTCTGGAGACCTGGATTCGCAGTTTTTCTTCGTGGTCTATCCTCTTCAATACCTGCCTCAGCCCTTGCACGGCGAGTTTCCTGCTCTGCCTTTTTCTGCTTCAGCATTTCTGTATTGCCATATCTCACTCTGTGTCCGCCACCTTCGCGCATCTCATTTGCATCCGGGCGAAGCTTTACTTCACTATTCACTTTTCTCTGCTTTTCGTCAGCCATTTTTGTCCCCTGAATCCTATAAGGATAGGCCGCTGGTAATGCGGTCCAAAGTATTCTGAATCAACTGTGTGAAATCTGTCTCAGCACGCAGGTACTCATTCACCACTTCATTGTGGAGAAGTTCATCATTCTCATCGTAGAGCCTGCGAAGCGCATCGTAAGGATTGCCCTCTGTGTACTGTTCGATATCACTGTACTGCTTCTTAAAGTTTTGCACAGCACTATATAGTTCCGCATGAGAACGAATCTGATTACGTGCAAAAATGTATGTCCGGTACTCAGACGACTCTTTCAGCAACTGATTCATTTTCTGACATGCCTGATTCAATTCACTCATATTCTTTCCCCTGAATAATCAAACTAGTATTCTGTCCGTCACTGAAGTATTCATCACATCTAACCCTTATATTATGAAGGGCTGTGATATTTCTGTCAACTAAACCTCTGCAAATGAGATTTGCAGTGTCTAGAAATTCAGGCTTACAGACAGCATAGGCAAAAGAAATAATATCACTTTACACTTCCGAAATAATTGGCAGAATCATTGGGCTACGCTTCATACGCTGCCACAGGAATTCACCAAGCGAATCCTTAATCATCATCTTGATCTTTGACCAGTCAGTAATATTACGCTCCATGCAAATATCCATTGTCTCCTGTACTACATCGTAGCAGCCTTCAATCAGACTCTCTGCTTCTCTTACATAAACGAATCCACGAGAAACAATGTCAGGACCGGCCACAAGTTCATTTGTCATGCGATTAATGGTCATGGATACAACAATCAGTCCGTTCTGGGACAGATGCTGTCTATCACGAAGGACGATGTTACCAACGTCACCAACACCCAGGCCGTCAACCAGGACGCCAGCTGCCGGAACCTTACCGGTAACGTCAAACTTTGTTTCGCCGATATCCAGAACATCTCCTGTCATAAGGATCTTAATGCGTTCCTTTGGAATGCCCATCTCACGAGCAAGTTCCGCGTGACGCTTTAAGTGACGATATTCACCATGCACTGGAATTGCATACATAGGCTTTGTCAGGGAGTAGATTAGTTTCAGTTCTTCCTGGCAAGCATGTCCAGATACATGCGTATCATGCCAGATAACATGAGCACCCTTCATTTCCAGTTCATTAATGACATTGGAAACTGGCTTTTCATTTCCCGGAATTGGGTTGGATGAAAATACAACAACGTCATTTGGCTGAATCTTAATCTTCTGATGAATAGAAGATGCAATTCTTGACAGAGCCGCCATGTTTTCACCCTGGGAACCAGTTGTTACATATACTAACTGGTTGGATGGATAGTTCTTTCCTTCATCAATATCAATTAATGTATTCTCTGGAACCCTGATATATCCAAGTTCCTGAGCAATTGTAATAATCTTAACCATGGAACGGCCATCCACAATGACCTTTCTCCCATACTTGTATGCCGAGTTAATAATCTGCTGTACACGGTCTACGTTAGATGCAAAGGTTGCAATAATGAGACGGTTATCCCGGTAGTCATCAAAGATATGGTCAAATGTTTTGCCCACTGTCTTTTCAGATGGTGTGTAGCCTGGACGTTCAACATTGGTTGAATCTGCCATCAGGGCAAGTACCCCCATCCTTCCAAGCTCACCAAATCTCTGCAGGTCAATGGAATCACCAAATACTGGTGTATAGTCAACCTTAAAGTCACCGGTATGAACAATGAGTCCAGCTGGTGTAAAGATTGCAAGTGCTGCAGCATCAGCAATAGAATGGTTTGTTCGAATGAACTCAACCTTAAATGAACCAAAGGTAAATGTATCTCCATAAGCAGCAACGTGACGCTCAACCTGATCAATAAGGCCATGCTCTGTTAACTTATAATCAATAAGTCCCATGGTAAGTCTTGTTGCATAGAGTGGGATATTCATTTCTCTTTCGATATAAGGAATAGCACCAATATGATCTTCATGACCATGGGTAACAACCATGGCACGAACCTTATCTGCATTATCCTTCAGATATGTAATATCTGGAATAACCAGATCAATACCCAACATGTCGTTCTCTGGGAAAGACATACCACCGTCGATGATGATAATGTCATCACCATATTCAATGGCAGTGATATTCATACCAATCTGTTCCAGACCTCCCAGTGGGATAATCTTAACGGTCTTTGGATTTGGCGCTCCTCCATTCCGAAGGCCTAACTGAACTGCATTGGCAGCTCCAGCATTTCTTGCTTTCTGATTTCTGGTAAAGCGAGGCTTCTTAGCTGGCTTTTCATCAGAGCTTGCAGCATTTGCATTGCCAGCGTTCTGCTTTGCCTTTGGATTGGTCTTAGCATTTGCATTGGCCTTAGTCTTTGCATTGGCCTTAGAATTTGTATTTGCAGTATTCTGCTTTGACTTAGCTTTTGCATTGGCATTTGTATTTGCCTTAGTCTTTACGTTTGCCTTAGCCTTTGCACTGTCCTTAGAATTCGCCTTAGTCTTAGCATTTACATTCCTAGTATTCTGCTTAGACTTGGGTTTTGCCTTGGTAGCAGTCTTTGGGTTTGCATCGGTCTTAGCATTACCATTGGCATCGCTCTTAGCATTTGGCTTTGCCTTAGCATTAGAATTTGCATCCTTTGATTTTGTGGCTATAGCTTTTGAAGGCTTCTTACTTCCTGCATTGCTGCTATTCTTTGTCTGATTTGCTGAGTTATTATCTTCTGTCTTCTCAGCTGGCACATCTTTGTTTTTCTTCTTAAAAATTCTTTCCAAATTATTCCTCCAAATTTGCACAGTAAAATAGCCGGCACTTAGCCGGCATACTGTAATAATCATACTTATTGTTATTATTCAGCATGCCCAGTCGTTCCCCCATGCCGAATTCGGTTTAATAAAAAAATTTATATATAGCGGAGCATCCCCTGGGACTGCCTCTGCAATAAATTCAAATCTTTTAAATTGGGATTCCGCCCTACTGTCTAGGCTGTGAATCTAAGTATGCCTGCAAAATAATTGCAGCTGCCATTTTATCGATATATTCTTTTCTGCCGGATGCAGCAACCCCTGTTTTTGAAAGAATGCGGTCAGCTTCTACTGTAGTCAGTCTTTCATCCATGAATTCAATCACAAGACCTGTTCGCTTCTCCAGAGTCTCTTTGAATTCTGTTGTACGTTCTACTCTTTCACCTTCGGTTCCATTCATATTGAGTGGTTTACCCAGAACGATTTTTTCAACCTCATTTTCCTGGATCAGTTCTTCAAGACGCTGATAAGTCTTACGAAGTTTCGTTGGTCTTTCACGTACAATTGTTTCTACTGGCTGCGCTGTAAGAAGCAGTGCATCAGAAATTGCAACGCCAACAGTCTTTTCTCCATAATCCAGTCCCATGATTCGCATATTGTTCACCTGTTAATTATTCTTTAATTTTGTGTCGATGTAATTCTGTACCAGTGTCTCTAAAAGCTCATCACGCTCTGCCTTCATGATCAGGCTTCTTGCGCCACGATAGCTTGTGATATATGTTGGATCTCCACTCATGATATAACCAACAATCTGATTCACTGGATTATATCCTTTTTCAGAAAGGGCAACATAAACCTGCTCGAGGATATCCGCAACCTCCATTGTCATATCACGATCTACATTTACATCTTGTGTGTGCTGATTAAAGTCGTTCATAACCTCACATCCTTTACATAATTAAGGACATTTTAATATAAAGTACCTAAAATATCAAGAATTCAAGGGCAATTATCAACCTACAATATGATAATTTTGTGAAATCAGTTTCTTACTGGCAGATGAGATGTCCGCAAATTTCCTATCCTTCAAAAGAAAAAGAGGAAACAGGTATATACCCGTTTCCTACCTCTATCTTTATACCTGCAAATGGACTCGCAAGCTTTACGCTAAATCCATTTGCATTAATATTTAATTCTATTTCCTGGCGGAAAGTCTTACTGAGCAGCCACCTGGATACGGCCATCTGTTGTTACTACAGCAACGTGATGCTGATCGTTGAGAAGGATATCTCCTCTCTTCAGATAACGTGTGCCTGATGTGTAGCCCTGTCCTGTAAGGACTGTAAAGCCACGAGCTGTAAGCTGACTTCTCAGGTTGTAAGTTGTTGATCTTTCTGAAACCGTGGTAAGGCTGGATACACCCATGATGTAACCTGTAGCCTTAATGTTTGCAGCTACACCGGAAGAACAGTCTGCTTCGCAAAGGTTTGTGATAGAACTTGGCCAGAAACCTACTGCGGAAAGATTTGCCCAGTAAGTTGTACGCTGATTCTGGTCGTAGCCAATGCAATCGTTATAAGCTGCCTGCTCAGAAAGAGTCGCCAATGTGTTTGCAACATTTGTATCTGAGTAACGAAGTACACAAGACCATGGACGGTTGAACCAGTTAATGATGTGCCACTCTGTACCATTGTTATCGCCAGCTGCCCCACCTCTGTACTTATTGTTCTCATCATGACCACTGTTAGAAATCTTAGGGGTCCGAGTCTGGTAAATGGCATGGTCCGCAACACGACCTTCATTCTTACCAGAATTTACATAATGCTTGTAGTAAGCTGAATAATTCTCGCCATAAGCATCATAAAGGTCATTGTAGTTATCATAATAGCAGGTAATGCTGAAAGTCTCATTTGCCTGATCTTTCTTACTCATACCTGTATTTACGAAATACTCAATGGCAGAAACATCATCTCCGCCATATGTAGTCTTCACATAAGAGTTATGATTCTTATAGTAATTGAAATCATAAACACTTGCGTAATCTACGCCATTGTATGTAGAAACAGGATCAACTGTTTCCGAACAACCTGTAGCAACCCGGCCACTGGCTTTACCACTTTCAATATAATCTCTGGCATAAGCTGTAAGATCAGAACGGTACTTGTAACGAAGGTCCTGGTAGCGATTCTGATAAGAAGTTGCCTGGAAGTCATCAGACGCCATATCTCCGTTCTTCATACCTGTTGTCATGAAGTAATGAATCATACCTGCATCATCATTGCCGAAGGCAGCTGCTGCTAAATTATGAGTTGAATAATAGTCGTAGGAATAAATCTGTGAGTAATCATATCCATTGTAATCCGTGATCTTATTCTGCAGAGTCGTTGTTCCTGTACCATGGCGACCTTCCTTAGAACCCAGAAGGAGGTAATGTGTTGTGTAAGCAGAATAATCATTATGGAATGAACGACGAAGATCCTGATATTCCATCTGATAAGAATGTACATTGAAGTTTGAGCTTGCCACTCTTCCTTCATGCAATCCACAATAAACATAGTGAACCAAAGCGCTGTAATCATCTTCGCCAAATGCATTTGCCAGGTCTGTATTATTACTCATGTAATCTGAGAAATTGTAAACCTTGGAATAATCTGTGCCATTTAAGCTTGTGATTGTACCCTGCAGGTACTTAACCCCTGTGGTCTGATTACGACCTTCTCTCTTTCCGCATGCGATATAGTGAAGAGCATACTGCTTCCGGTCATTACCGAAGACAGAACGTAAATCGCTGTAAGCACGACGATAAGAATTTACATCAAAATCTGCGGAACCCTGTCTTCCCTCTGGAAGTCCACAATATACAAAGTGAACCAGAACTGAACGGTCGTCATCACCGAAGATTCTCTTTAAATCCGGGTTATGAGATACATAATAGTCATAATCATACACTGCTGAATAATCCACGCCATTCAGCGTTGTGATTGGATTCCGTACCTTTGTAACACCAGTAGTAAGATTACGGCCTTCCTTCTTTCCATAGTTCATGTAATGAATATAGAACTGTTTTAAATCATTACCAAAAAGACCACGGAGATCTGAGTAAGCTCTTCTGTATGAATATACATCAAAAGTTGCATTACCCATTCTGCCTTCACGCATACCACAATTCACAAAATGGTAAATGGCATTCTGGGCAGAAGCTTCCGTATCCAGACCAAAGATGGAAATCAAATCTGGATTATGTTCCATATAGTAGTGATAATCATAAACTGCGCTGTAATCAACGCCATTGTAAATTGTAGTTCCTACAAATGAACTGTCTCCTTCTACAATTGTATCTGGGTCGGCCTGGGAAGATGTATCAGCCTCAGCATTTCCATCTTCATTTCCATTTCCTTCCGCATTTTCAAGATTCCGTTCATCCTGACTTTCACTTTCATTTACAGAACTGGCATCTGTAGCAGTTGCAGTAGATCCCACTTCTACTTCTTCTGCTGCATGAGCAGTCAGGCTCTTGCCGCCAAAGATGACAGCTGCTGCAACAATAAGAATTGCTGCTTTCTTTGCTGAAGTAATTAATTCCTTACGTCTCATTCCATTAGCCCCTTCTTAGTCCACATTTCTATTTATTAATATAATTTGTGTAAATCTCATTTGCATAAGTCTGTCTCTTGGATACGTAAAGGTACATATCTCCAGCAGCCTGATGCTTTCTATAATTTCCAAGACCGAATTCATAGTAACCGAAGAAGATTTCTGTTGCCTGATTGATATCGGAAGCATTACGAAGTGCTGTTTTCAGAGTTGTGGAAATGGTATTAATCAGGTGTTCTACCTGCATTCCCAGGTCACCAATGGAACGACCTGTTGATTTTGCATAGTCATAAAGAGCACCCTTACGAGCCGCTGTTGTCCACTGGGCAATACCGTAACCGAACATTGTGATTCCGTTATTTGTATATGCCTTTGCCAGAGTACCACCCTGATCACAGAATTCTGCACGAGATACATAGCCCTTATCTACAGCATATGTGTAGTTCTCATCGGAATAGTACCAAAGACCTAGGCTCTGCATACCATTGTTGTATGCATTTTCAACATTCTGAGAATTTACTCCAGATTCCTGCTGCAGATTTCCCATGATACCGGCAATCATAACATCTGTGTAACCAGCTTTTCTAAGCTTGTAGATTACATAGTACTTATCATTGTTGGCACCTGTGTGTTCTACATAATTTTCTGTCTTAGTATTTGCCACACGGTCTTCTGCTGCACCGTGATCAATATAGTGATTATAGTAGCCCTTCATATCATAAACATATGTATTGAAGAGATCTGAGTAGTTGCCCATGTAGTAATCTACATTGAATTCATCACAACCCTGCTCGCCAGCCTTCATACCATCTTCAACAAAATGCTTGATCATAGCATAGTCATTGTAGCCATAATTGCTGACTGCGTTCCCATTATATTTTACATACTCATTTGCATCGAATACCTTAGAGTAATCTTTGCCATTGTATGTTGTAACTGGATTAATAATCTCACTAACACCTGTTGCTGTACGACCTTCCTTATAACCAATTGCTGAGTAATGCTGAACATAAGTATGAACATCTGTACCCAGATTTGCTCGAAGATCGGAATATGCCTTCTGGTAGGAATATACTTCAAAGTTATTGCTGGCAACACGGCCTTCCTTCAAACCACAGTTTACGAAATGAGAAAGCGCTGAAACATCATCATTTCCGAATGCTGCCTTCAGGTCACTATTCTTTTCCATATAGGTATTAAAATCATAAACCTTGGAATAATCAAAACCGTTATAAATTGTAACCGCACCCTTCAGTGTAGATACTCCAGTAGCCTGTCTACCTTCCTTATAACCAAATATTGAATAATGATCATAATAGAGAGCATAATTCGTTCCAAAATATCCTCTAAGATCCGCATTAGCATTGGCATAAGACTTGCAGTCGAAGTTTTCAGAAGCCACACGTTCTTCTTTTTCTCCGCAATAAATAAAATGCTGAATTGCTAAAGTGTCATCATCACCAAATATATTATTTACATCTGCATAATGAGATGTGTAGTAGTCGAAATTGTAGACCTTAGAATAGTCCTTGCCATTCCAGCTGGTAATTCCATTTGTAATTTTAGAAACACCTGTAGCAGTACGGCCCTCTTTAGAACCATAGTTCATATAATGAATAAAATATGACTTATAATTCTTTCCAAAAATGGAACGAAGATCTGAATTTGCATTTCTGTATGACTTAACATCAAAGTTAGGTGATGCGATACGGCCATCATTCATACCACAATTTACGAAATGGCTGATTGCCAAAGCTGCACCCTCTTCTGTATTCGTACCAAACATAGAAGCAAGATCCGGATTCATCTGCATATAGTACTGGTAGTTATAAACCTTGCTGTAATCTACGCCATTATAAACAGTGGTTCCTACAAAGGAACTGTCCCCTTCCGTGATTGTTTCTGGAGAAACTTCCTCTGAAACAAGCTGGTCTGTTTCCCTTGCAAGAGAATCTGTGCTTACAGAATCTGTAGCACTTACATCCTCAGAAGCAATTGCATCTCCTGCTGTTGCTGTTTCACTTACTTCATCTGCCTGAGCATTTCCTGCATCACTTGTCTCTTCAAGTGCAGCTGCATGTGCAACCATAGGTTTGGCATTGGCTACGCACGTACCTGTAACTAGGAGACCAGCAACAAGAGCAGATTTAAAAAATAAATTACCCAACTTATTCTTTTTCATAATTTCATCCTATCTTTTTACATTATGTCTACTTTTAAACTGTTTGCCATTATATACCACAACAATTAAATTGCAAATATCAAGGCCCTATAACAGACTATAAAACAAAAAACAGGACTGCTTTTCAGCAGTCCTGTATGACTCTTAATTATTTGCAAAATATGTGTTGTAGAAACTATTTGAGTAAGACTGTCTTGTAGCCTGATTATAAACTGCAGGACGTTCAAACTCCCTTGCAAATCTATCCGTTGCATAATTAACATCTGTTGTTGTCTTTAAGTAATTATTTAAATCAGCGTACTTAACCAATTCCTTACGAACCAGAAAGTCAATCTGCATAGAAAGGTCAGCAATAGAAGTATTGTTTTCTACCTTTGCATAATCGTAAAGGGCAGCCTTTCTTGACCAGAATGTCCACTGGGCAACACCGTAGCCGGCATGATCATTTGCGAAGGAATCTCTTGAAATACTTCCATTATCTACAGCAGCTGTATAGGCGTCATCTGAGCCAAGGCTGCTTTCATAGTTGTTCTGCAAATTATTTGCACGGATTCCACTCTCTGCATAGAGATTACCCATGATTGCAGAAATACCTGCACTTGAGTATCCGTAACCCTGCAGCTTTCTAACAACAAGGCCATCATCCTTGCTTGTGTAATTGTATTTTCCCGGAATTACGCCAGCCTTTGCTAAACGACCTTCCTTCTTACCAATCAGAACATAGTGAAGCAGATAGTTATAAGAATCATTACCACATGCAGCTTCCAGGTCAGGATTATTTGCTCTGTAGAATGCGCCATCATATTCAGCTGAATAGTCAACGCCATTCATTTCTGCAAGATAACCATTTACATACTTAAGCGGAGCACCACTTCTGCCTTCCTTCTTACCGAAGGTCATGTAGTGGATACAGTAGTTAATCCAGTTTGTTCCAAAGAGGCTTCTCAAATCTGGGTAACGTTCTCTGTAATCCTTTGGATAGAACTTACCATCACCAGATCTACCTTCTTTAATACCACAAACAACAAAGTGATAAAGAGCAAGTGTATCATCATTACCGCAGGCAATCTTTACGTCTGGGTTATTGTTGATATAGTAATCTGCATTGTAAATGCTTGCGTAATCTACTCCGTTATAAATAGAGATATAGCCTACTCGGTCTGCACAGTAAGCACCACTTCTACCCTCGAATCTACCAATGTAGAGGTAATGAATGAAGTAATTTGTCCAGCCATAACCAAATAAGTATCTAAGGTCTACATATCTGTTCTTATAAGACTTAACATCGAAACTTGCATTACCCTGACGTCCTTCCTTCATTCCGATATAAACGAAATGCTGAAGAGCTGCTTCGTCGTTATCACCAAAAGCAGCCTTAAGATCAGGATATCTATCTAAGTAATAATCTGCATCAAATACAGGTGAGTAATCCACGCCATTTAAAACAGTTACACTACCAACTCGCTTAGTACAACCTGTACCATGGCGGCCTTCTCTCTTACCTGAACCAATGTAGTGCAAATAGTATTGGCGCCAATTTGATCCAAAGGCTGCACGAAGATCCTCATATTCATTTCTATAAGAATGAACATCAAAGGTTGAACAGGCAACATCGCCCTTGTCCATACCATAATTTACAAAGTATGAAAGTACTGCATACTGATTATTTGTATCAACCTTACCAGAAAGATCATTATGAGCAATGTAGTATGCGTAGTTATATACATCCTTATAATCTGTTTCATTTAAGACAGACTTATATGATGTACCGAAGTAATCAACTACACCCTGAGCATCCGCGATACCTAAAGCCTGAAGCTGAGCATCTGTACGGAAGTAGTTGTAATAATCACTGGAGTTATCAAGAAAACCATGTTCTACAATAATTGCTGGAATTGAATTTTCCTTATTATGCCAAATATTGTGATAGTAATCTGCAAGGGAACCATCTGCATAAGTAGAACCATTCTCAGAGTTACGAATCTTAAGACCTCTGTTTGTGAGACCGAGAGCAATCAATCTATTCAGAATTGTATTGGCATATCCCTTAGCGGTTCCTACAACATCAGGAGAATAATTTCCTATTGCAGAAGAAACTGTTGAGTTGTAGTTATTATTTGGAACATATATTTCAACACCATTTGCTGAAGTCGGTACATTGTTTCCTGCTGTATTTACATGAATGCTCACGTATGCATCTGCGTTTACGGAAGCTGCAAAATTACATCTTCTACTTAATTCATCTGTAGCACTACTAGAAAGACCACCATCTCCTTCACGTGTCAAATATACTGTAAAGTTGCTATACTTTTGCAACTCTGCACGCATATAATTTGCAATTTTTAATGTAAGGTTTTTTTCGTAGATATTTACGCCACCATATGTATTATAACAACCACTATCATTTCCACCATGACCAGGATCAATTACGATAACATGCTTACCGTCTGAAGATGCTCCATTTACAATACTATTTCTAGAAGAAATTCCATCACTTACATTCGCATCTGCATTGGCAAGAGCCTGTTCAACACTGGCTGCACTGTTTCCGTTTGAAACAACAGAAGTATCGATGGAAACATCCGCATTTGTTGAATCTGTATTTTCATCTACTAACCATAAATCTGGATCAGCTTCAACTTCCGTGTTTACACCGAACTCTGATCCAAGACCAATTTCAACAAGATTCTCTGTATACGTCTGACCATCCTCAAATGTATATGTGAGGGATGTAAGATTATACTTACCAGCATCTGCTGCAGAAGCAAAAGAAAGATTGAAGACAAGGGATGTTGCATCAATGGTATCTACTGCTTTCTCATAATTTGCACCAGTTGTTTCATTTGTATAATAAAGAGTAGCTGAGGAAAGCGCTTTAGAACCATCACCCACATCCACCAGTACGAACTGATCTGCAGGAGCAGTTACATAGTCGCTTTCTGTAACCAGATAATTAATCAAATTTGCTGCAGTATCTTCCTCTACTTCAACAGAAGTTACTTCTTCAGAAGTAGTCTCCTGATTTTCAGTATCTGCGTTAACCGCATCTGTATTTGTTGCTGTAGGTTCAATGTCAGTCCCACTAGTCTGGCTTGTTCCTTCATTTGTATTTGCTGAAGCCAGTACTGGCATACCATTCATAGATAAAGCCATACTTACAGCAAGTACCGAAGCAAGCACTCTGGATTTCCATTTCCTCATCTTTTATTCTCTCCTTAAAATTGTTCCAATTAATTTTATAAACTTTGCATAATGAGTAAATTTTATCATATGCCAAGTCAACATAAAACCCTATAAATTGTGAATTTTGCTCAAATAAAGCCCACTATTTGCAGATTAGAATAATTCTAACCTACATACAGTGGGCTATACGTTAACATAACTCTATTTATTTCAAGAAGTCAAAAGTAAGCTGACTTGTCTGTGGCAGGTCGCCCAGAATTCCCATATCGGACATCTTGGCAAGTACCGTACCAGAAATTTTAGCTCGATCCTTGATTTCCTGCTGGGAAAGGAATTCTCCCTTTTTCGCTGCCTCTTGTAACTGTTTAGCAGCATTCTCACCCATACCATCAATGGATGTAAGAGAAGGCATGATCTTTCCATCCATAATCTGGAAACGAGTTGCATCCGCCCGATAAATATCAATAGGCATAAACTCAAGTCCACGTTCATACATCTCTTCTACCAGACGACAGTCACGAAGCAGGTTCTGTTCGTTGGCTGACATAGAGTTCTTATCCATGGAACGAAGCACCTTTAAAGTCTGCTCCAGATGAGGTTCACCCTGACACATGATTTCATAGTTAAAGGCCTTCGCACGAATGGAGAAGAAGGCTGCATAATATGCCAGTGGGTGATAAAGCTTGAACCAGGCTACACGCCAGGCCATCATAACGTAAGCTACCGCATGCGCCTTCGGGAACATATACTTAATCTTCTCACAGGAACCGATATACCACTCCGGCACATTGTGAGCTAACATATCTTCCTTGTACTGAGGCCATTCCTTACACTTCCCCTTGGCAACAATACCCTTACGAACTCGCTCCATAATGGTGAAGGCTTCACCAGGTTCCATTCCCATATGAATCAGGTAAACCATGATATCATCACGACAACAGATAGCAGAAGCAAGTTTACATACTCCTTCTTTAATCAAAGTTTCTGCATTACCCAGCCATACGTCTGTACCATGGGACAGACCAGAAATTCGAACCAGATCCGAGAAGCTGACTGGTGCCGCGTCCTCTAACATCTGCATAGCAAAATCTGTACCGAATTCCGGAATACCTAAGGTCGACTTGTGTACACCATGTAACTGCTCTGGCGTTACACCAAGTGGTTTTGTATTCTGGAACATTTCCATAACATTCTTATCATCCAGCGGAATCTCTGTGGCTACAAGTCCTGTCAGATCTTCCAGACGACGAATCATAGTCGGATCATCGTGTCCAAGGATATCGAACTTAAGCAAATTCTGCTGAATGGAGTGATATTCAAAGTGGGTTGTAATAATTGGTGTGGTCATATCATTGGCCGGCTTCTGAATTGGTGTAAAGCTGTAAATATCCTCGTCGGGAGGAAGTACAATCATTCCACCAGGATGCTGACCCGTTGTATTCTTAACACCAACACATCCCTCTGACAGACGAATCAGTTCTGCCGATCTCTTACTGATATTTCTATTTTCACAATAACGAAGAGCATAACCGTAACATGTTTTATCTGCCAAAGTACCAATGGTACCGGCACGGAAGGCCTTACCCTTACCAAAGATTTCTTCGATGAAGGCATGGGCACGCGGTTGATATTCACCTGAGAAGTTCAGATCGATATCTGGCTCCTTATCTCCCTTAAATCCCAGGAAGGTTTCAAATGGGATGTCCGTACCATTCTTCAGTAACTTATGGCCACACTTTGGACAGTTCTTATCCGGCATATCCCATCCCATCATACCTGAGTAAGACAGAACTTCTTCCGAATCGAAATCTACCCAATAACATTCCGGACACAGATAATGAGGAGGCAAAGGATTTACTTCCGTAATACCAGCCATGGTGGCTGCAAAGGAAGAACCTACAGATCCTCTGGAACCTACCAGATATCCATCATCATTGGAACGCCATACCAGCTTTTGGGCAATAACATACATAACGGAATAACCGTTACCAATGATGGAATCCAGTTCTTTATCGAGACGGTCTTCTACAATCTTTGGAAGGTGTGGACCGTAAATTTCATGAGCCTTATCGTTACAAATATCTCGAAGAATCTGGTCGGAATTTTCAATGATTGGTGGACATTTGTCCGGTCTAACTGGCTCAATTTCATCAATCATATCGGCAATCATATTTGGATTATCGATTACCACCTTCTTGGCCATGTCTGGTCCAAGATATTCAAATTCCTTTAGCATTTCTTCTGTGGTATGCAGATAAAGTGGAGGCTGTTTCAACATTTCTATATGAACAGAATCCAGACCCTGTTCTTCGAACTTTCTTTCCTCTTCTGCCTTGGCTTCCAGTTTTTCCTTATTGGTAATCTTTCCATCTTTTCCTTCATATACGATGGAACGATAAATGGCATCCTCAGGATTCAGGAAGTGTACATCACCGGTGGCCACAACTGTTTTATCAAACTTAGCCCCTAGCTCTATAATCTTACGATTCAAATCCTGCAGATCTTCCACACTGTCAATACCAGCAGCCTTATCATCTGAAATCAGATTCTTATTGTTTCCACATGGCATGATTTCCAGATAATCATAAAATCTGATGATACGTTCAATATCTTCCTCTTCTGCACCCTGAAGAAGATTCTGAAAGAGTTGTCCACTCTGGCAGGCAGAGCCAACCAGCAAACCTTCTCTGTACTTCTGCAAAAGACTCATTGGAATCTTTGGCACACGGTTAAAGTAGGTAACATGGGCTTCCGAAATCAGACGGTACAGATTCACACGTCCGGTTTCATTCTGAATCAGAATCGATGCATGATAAGGCTTTGCCTTACGGATAGCATCGGGAGATGCCTCATTCATTTTATTCAAATCATCCACTGTCCTGGCACCGGATTTTTTAACCAGTTCCATCAGTTTCATAAAGATTTTTGCAGTTACATCCGCATCATCGCAAGCTCTGTGGTGATGAGCATTTTTTAACTTAAAGTAGTTGGTCAGACGATCCAGGTTATATCTTCCCAGTTCTGGCAGGAAAATATAGGCGATTGTCATAGTATCGAAGGCTGTGAAATCATATTCCAGTCCCAGCTGATGGGAAACAACTCTAATGAAAGTGGTATCGAAGGTAGCATTATGGGCTACCAGCATAGCACCCTTACAGAATTCCAGGAATTTAGGAAGTACCACTTCGATTGGATCCGCATCCTTTACCGTTTCATCGGAAATGGATGTCAGTTTTTCGATGTTATATGGAATTGGAACTTCAGGATTAACAAACTCGGAGAATCTGTCAATTTCCTTACCTTCCTTGTTAATTCGAACCGCACCAATTTCAATAATCTTACACTTGGAGAAAGAAAGACCTGTGGTTTCGATATCGAATACAACATATTCCGATTCCAGACTCTGTCCATGAGGATTCATAATCAGAGTTTTTAAGTCATCAACCAGATAAGCTTCCATACCGTAAATAAGTTTGAAGCCTTCTGGTAAAATTTTCTTATTATCTTCCAGCCAATGGAAAGCAATCGGGAAGCCCTGAGCAACACCATGGTCAGTAATGGCCACAGTTTTCCAGCCCCATTTTAATACAGTCTTCATAATGTCGCCAATCTGACAAACGGAATCTTTTTCACTCATTACAGTATGCAGATGAAGTTCTGTTCTCTTCTCCTGGGCTTCATCCAGTCTTGGTTTTCTAAAGTCAGGAATTGTCTTTAAACCATTAACGGAACGAACCATGATTGTATGAGCATAGTCGTCATAGTCTACTGTACCCTTCAGGCGAACGAAGGCTCCATTACAAAGTTTTTCCATAACCGGATCATGATCTTCATTACGAATGAAAAGTTTAAAGCCAATGGAATCTGTAAAATCAGTAATATTGGCATTAACAATCCATTTGTCACCCTTACGAGTCTGGCGCTCTTCTACTCCAAAAATCTTGCCATGGAATACATATTCACCCATGGATTCTGCATTGATGGAAGAAATCGGTGTAATGTCACCCTCCGTATTCTTACCGTAGAAGCAATCCAGATCCTCATAATTCTTATTGTGATACATGGAAAGGTTGGCCTTGTAATCCACCTTTTTCTTTTCTTCTGGCTTAGCAGTTACTGCCTTCATTACAGAAGTATCCAGCACTACCTCATTCTTGTCAGCGTCGTAGCCCTGCACCGCAGAAGCTGCAGCCTCACGACGAGCTGGTTCTTCATCCACCACATTGGCAGAGATTGCTTCAATAGCTTTTCTCGCTTCATCGTTGGCCTGTTTCGCAGCCATTTCCTGCCCGCTGTTTTTTTTCTCCACCAGCTTAACAAGGCAGGAAACTGTCATACCAAATCGATGTTCCAGCACTTCCACAAAGTACTTTTCAATAAGAGGTTTACGAGACCTGGCCAGAATGCCATCGGAAATGGTCAGGAAAATAGTTCCGTCACTTACCTTATAGGGTTCCGATACCAAAAGCTTGTAATCCACATAGGAATGCTCTCTTATTTCCGCAAGAAAAGAATCCCAGTAAGCATCCAATAAATTTGGCAGTGTGTACTGGGATGACAGTATGAACTTTTCAGTAATTTCCACAGAAGCCCTAGGATTATCTCCAAAGAGATATTGTTTCAGCTGCTCCTGGCAAGAAAAAACAATAGACTTTGGAATCAGGTGTCTGGACAGAATACCAATTTCCGCCTTACCAGAACCTCTCCAGAAAGTGACGCCAGTAACCTTAACGTCGTCAAAATAGGAATCCGCCTCACCTTCAAGACGGATTCCCTGAAATGTTTCTTTAAATAATTTCTCGCTCAATTTATAACCTCATTCTGCCGGCAAATGTACTGCCTATCATAATTCGTATTTAGGCAAATGTACTGCCTATCATAATTCGTATTTAGGCAAATGTACTGCGCTATTTCACAACAAAACTCCTTCAGGAATTTACTTACTGCAGGTCCTGACCCCAATGGTCAAGCTCAAACTTCAATTCATTTAATAATTCTTCCTGTGGACACTTACGAAGGATTTCACCATGTTTAAACACAAGTCCTACACCTTCGCCACCAGCAATACCCAGATCTGCTTCTCTTGCTTCACCAGGACCATTTACTGCACAACCCATAACCGCAACCTTAATATCCAGATTCGGATAATTGGCAATGAGTTTTTCTGTCTGGTTAGCAAGACCAATCAAATCGATATGGGTTCTTCCACAAGTTGGGCAGGATACTAATGAAATACCTCCATGACGAAGGCCCAGAGTCTTCAAAATCAGCTTAGCTGTATTCACCTCTTCCACTGGATTTCCTGTGAGAGAAACTCTGACTGTATCACCAATTCCTGCATTCAGAATAATGCCAAGTCCTACAGAAGACTTGATATTTCCTGACCATAAAGTACCAGATTCTGTAATGCCAACATGAAGTGGATACTTAGTCATCTGACTGATTAATTCATGCGTTTTCACACTCATAAGTACATCAGAAGACTTAATAGAAATTACGATGTTGTCGTAATCCTGCTCTTCAATCATGCGTACCTTGTCCATGGCAGATTCCATAATACCATCTGCTGTGACCCCCTGATACTTCTCAAGAATATCTTTCTCCAAAGAACCGGAATTTACGCCAACACGGATTGGCACATTATGTGCCTTTGCACACTTCACCACATCAGCAAGATTTTCCTTACTTCCAATATTTCCTGGATTAATTCGAATCTTATCTGCTCCATGCTCAATTGCCCGGATTGCCAGCTTATGCTGGAAATGAATATCTGCCACCAGAGGAATATGAACCTGCTCCTTAATCTTCTCAAAGGCATCTGCCGCCGCCTCTGTATTGGCAGTACAACGGACAATGTCACATCCTGCTTTTTCCAGTTCCAAAATCTGTCTCACAGTTGCTTCCACATCAGAAGTTTCTGTATTTGTCATAGACTGAATGGCTATTGGGCTTCCACCACCAATAGTCACATTACCGATCTGAATTTTCTTCGTTTCATCTCTGTATGCCATATATTTCCTCCCCTGCCAGGAAGCCATGCAAATGAACTTGCCCGAGACTTTCCATAGCTTATCAAAGTATATGTCCCAAAAACGGGCCACCAAACATAATATTCAAAACGAGTAAATACTTTATTCAAATAATAATCTAAGTTCTCACTCAAACAAGAAACTTACCTTTAATTTAAACAAGAAACTAACTTATCACTTGAATAAATTACTTATATCATTAAACCAGACAAAGACCACAAGAATTAGAAGCAGAATGACTCCCACACCTGTTACCAGGTTCTCCTTATCCTTAGGAACTGGTTTACCTGCTATAGCTTCAATCAGTACAAATAGAATTCGGCCACCATCCAAAGCTGGAATAGGCAGTAAGTTCATAACACCCAGATTTGCACTGATTAATACTGTAAAGTTAATAATATTCAGCAATACCAGCCAGAAGGTCTCCGACTTATTTTTATGCTGCACTTCTGCCGTTTGCTCTGCCTGATCAATTACATCATTCATGGCATTGCCAATTCCTACAGGACCCATGAGTGCGTCCTTGCCTACCTTACCAGTCACCAGCATTTTTACGGAAGCAATGGTGGATTTTATCTGCAGGCGAATTTCATAATAAGAAAATTTAACATCCTGCCAAACATTCTTAGACTCAGCATAGCCACCAGAAATCCCCAGCATATACTGACCATATTCCTCATTGTAAGTCATCTTAGCAGTAGTTTCCTGCTGCTTTCCGTCTCGCTTATAAACGATATCAATAGGCTTTTCCGGGTCAGCAGTCATACGGAAAAGAGAAATCTCACGGAAGAGGTAAACTCTGTGTCCGTTAATCTTAAGTATCTCGTCTCCCTCCCGAAGTCCAGCCTCATAGGCAGCAGATTTTTCATCAACAGAAGCCAAAACTGTTGGATCCAGCCCATAGTTATGACAAATAATTATGGACAAAAAGAAAGCCAGAAGGAAATTGAAAAAAGGGCCTGCCAGTAAAACGGAAAGTCTGGCTAAAATGCTTTTCTTTGGAAATGCATTTGCCTTGTCAGAATCCTCATTCATGCCTTCCATCATGACATAACCACCAATGGGAAGTGCTCTCAGGTAATACTTGGTCTCCCCCTGTCCCCACTTGGCAACAGCTGGTCCCATACCAATAGAAAATTCAGCAACACCAATATGATTCAGTTTTGCAAATAAGAAATGTCCAAACTCATGTACGAAAACCAATAATCCGAACATAAGAATAATGACAATAATATTCATAATCTTTTCCTTTTTTGTCCATCATCTGCTGTATATCTTTTCCCTGCAAATGTACTACGCAAATGTACTGTGCAAATGAACTGCACAATTCTACGCCAAACTCATTTGCAGGAAGTCACATATGGCAACTATATGCCATAGTGAGAAAGTAAAATTTCATCTGTCCAGTCACGGGTCTCCAGAATCTCTGAAAGACCAGGGTGAGCAATAAGCTTATGCTGGTCCATGGCATACTGAATCATGTCATAGATTTCCAGGAAGCGAATCTTTCCAGCCAGGAAGGCCGCCACTGCATGCTCATTCGCTTCGTTAAGAACCGTTGGCATGGAACCTCCAATAGAGGATGCCTTTTCTGCCAGAGGGAGGCCCAGGAAGGTCTCCTTGTCCGGTGTCTCTATCTGAATGGATGAAATCTTTGTAAAGTCCAGTCTCTCCCCAGGAAGCGAGAAGCGATTTGGATAAGTTAATGCATATTGAATTGGCAGCTTCATATCCGGCGCGCCAAGCTGAGCAATGACACCACCATCCTCATATTCCACTGCTGAATGGATAATGGACTGAGGCTGAATAATAACCTGAATCTGATCCATAGAAACATCGAAGAGCCAGTGAGCTTCTATCATTTCCAGACCCTTATTTACCATGGATGCAGAATCAATGGTAATCTTCGCACCCATAGACCAGTTGGGATGAGCCAGAGCCTGCTCCACTGTTACATTTTCCAGATCTGCTCTAGTCTTTCCACGGAAAGGGCCGCCGGAAGCTGTCAATAAAATCTTAGAGATTTTGCTGTCTGCTCTACCTTGCAGAGACTGGAAAATAGCAGAATGTTCACTATCCACAGGAAGAATCTGCACACCCTTTTCCCGGGCAGCCTTCATAACCAGATGGCCAGCCGTAACCAGAGTTTCCTTATTGGCCAGGGCAATGTCCTTCCCTGCTTCAATGGCAGCAAGGGTAGGCTCCACGCCTATCATACCCACAATGGCTGTTACCACTGTGTCACAGCTTTCTTCTTGTGCAACCGCAATCAGTCCTTCCATACCATGAAGGACCTTGACATCCATATCTGCCAGTCTTGCTTTCAAGTCTATCGCATCTTTCTCTTCTGCCATAGCAACCAGCAGTGGATGAAATTCACGAATCTGTTTTTCAAATAAATCAATATTATGGCCGCAGCTCATGGCTGTGACAGTAAGTCCCATATTTCTCACCACATCCAGAGTCTGGGTGCCGATGGAACCAGTAGAACCAATAATTGCAATTTTCTTAGCCATATATTTTTCTTCTCTCCTTGCAAATGAACTGTGCTTAGGCAACATGTTCAATAACACATGACACCAGATAGAAAAGAATTGGTGCCGTGAAAATCATGGAATCAAAACGATCCAGCACTCCACCATGACCAGGAATCAGTTTTCCATAATCCTTAACTTCATTATTACGCTTGATTGCAGAAGCAGCCAGATCTCCTATAACTGCAGGAAGGGCACCAATGGCGCCAACTGCTGCCATCCACCACTGGAAAGATGGAATTTCATGATTAAAGCGGTTGAAGCAAATACCGAAGATAAAGCCCAAAAGGCCTGCTCCAATAATTCCACCAAAAAGTCCTTCCACACTCTTCTTAGGGCTGAGAACAGGACTCATCTTGTGCTTACCAAAAAGTCGACCCACGCAATAAGCCAGAGTATCATTACCCCAGGAGCAAACAAAAATCAGAATAACGAACCAGCCACCATCCGGAAGGTCGCGTAAAAGATAAACATAAGACAGCATCACACTTACATAATAGAAAGCGAAAAATGCGGCCATTGTTTCCTTGTCATGGAACTTAGGGAAGGCAAATACATAGATTGCCAGAACCACCAGAAGGTATACAATCAGAAGTGGCATTACCCATTTCTGCAGATCAAATCCCAAAAGAAGGTAATAGAGAATTGTCCAGATGTAAGCGGCAATAGCAGGAGCTTTCTTTTCAATCTTATACACTCTGCAAAGTTCAAAGATACCGATTAAAGAAAGCACTGCTGTAACTCCAAGAGTCACCAGGCCACCAAAATATAAAGTTACAATTGATAAAATAACCAGGACTACGCCACTAGCTAGTCTTGTCCAAAACATAAGTTTCCTCCTACTGCTTTACACCACCAAATCTTCTGTCTCGGGTCTGATACCAGGAAAGAGCCTTCGCAAGTTCTTCTTTATTGAAGTCTGGCCATAAAGTATCTGTGAAATAAAATTCAGAATATGATACCTGCCAAGGCATGAAATTCGAAATACGAATCTCTCCACTGGTACGAATCAAAAGGTCTGGATCAGGAATACCAGCCGTATCCAGATGATTGGAAATATACTCTTCTGTAATATCTTCAGGGGAAAGTTTGCCCTCTGCCACAAGGCCGGCCGCCTTCTGCATGACACGAACAATATCATCTCTTCCGCCATAGTTCAGGGCAATATTGAACTGAAGTCCCGTATTATCCTTGGTCGCTTCCTCCAGATTTGTAATTGCTACCTGAATATCTGGATCCAGTCTGTGTCTTTCACCAATAACACGCACACGCATATTATTCTTATTGGCACGGGCAATGGATGTCTCCAGATAATTTCTTAAAATGGACATAATGGCAGACACTTCTTCCACAGAACGCTTCCAGTTCTCCGTAGAAAATGCATAAACTGTCAGGTATTTAACACCCAGCTCCCAGGCATCTTCACAGATTGTCTCCAGAGTTTTGGCACCAGCACGGTGGCCAAAAGTTCTAGGCATATGCTTCTGCTTTGCCCATCTTCCATTACCATCCAGGATAATCGCTACATGCTGAGGGATTCCTCTCTCTTCATCTGCCATAGTATTTCTCCTTTTCTTCCTGCAAATGGACTGCGCATCTCATTTGCACAAAATTCAAAAATAAAGGCCTGCCTTCCCGAACTTGAAAGGCAGGCCAAATAATCATTACTAGATTGTCATGATTTCGTTTGTCTTTGCTGCAACCATCTCATCAATCTGCTTGATGTACTTATCTGTTGTCTTCTGGATATCTTCTTCCTCAGCCTTTAAATCATCATCAGATAATTCGCCAGCCTTGTTAAGCTTCTTCGCTTCATCGTTTGCATCACGACGAGCGTTACGGATAGCAACCTTTGCATCCTCACCCTTCTTCTTGATGTCCTTCGCAAGATCCTTACGTCTCTCTTCTGTCATTTCCGGCAGCTGAAGGCGGATGTTCTTACCATCGTTGTTTGGTGTAAGGCCAAGATCAGAAGCAACGATAACCTTCTCGATATCCTTAACCATCTTTGGCTCCCAAGGAGTAATCATAAGTGTTCTAGCATCTGGAACAGATACGTTAGCAACACCCTGAATTCCTGTCAGTGTTCCATAATAATCAATCTTAAGCTTATCAAGCATGTGTGGGTTTGCTCTACCCGCACGAATTGTTCCAAAATCATTTTCAAGGGCGTCAATTGCCTTGTCCATCTTCTCTGTGTAAACCATTTTTGTGTCCTCCATACATGAATGTTATTTTTTGAACCGCATGCACAGCGGTCTGATTTCTAATTAAGCGTTAATCTTTGTACCAACTTTTTCGCCCTTAACTGCACGAAGAATAGAACCTTCTTCGTTGAGACCGAAAAGAATCATTGGCATATGCTGTTCCATAGCAAGCACTGCGGAAGCAAGGTCAATAACTCCAAGCTTCTTATCAACGATATCAGACATTTCCATTTCTTCGAACTTCTTTGCATCTGGATTGATCTTTGGATCAGAATCATATACGCCATCAATTGCCTTTGCTGAAAGAACAGCATCGCACTTTGTTTCAACAGCACGAAGTACTGCTGGCATATCTGTTGAGAAATAAGGGTGTCCAGAACCACCCGCGAAGAATACAACTTCTCCATTTTCCATGGCTTCAATGGCCTTGTCTCTTACGTAAAGTTCAGCAACATCACCACATACAAATGGTGTCATAATACGAGTCTTCATTCCTGCTCTACGGAAGGCATCTGCTGCATAAATACAGTTCATAACTGTGGCAAGCATACCAATCTGATCAGCCTTTACGCGGTCCATATCATTTGAGGAACGACCTCTCCAGAAGTTTCCACCACCGATTACCACGCAAACCTGAATGCCAAGATCTGTAACCTTCTTAACTTCAGAAGCAACTCTCATAACTTCGTCTTCAGAGAAACCCTTTCCTGCATTTCCTGCAAGTGCTTCTCCACTAAGTTTTAATAAAATACGATTCAATTCCATGAATTCCTCTTTCTGCGACTCTCGTCGAATAAGTTTTTCAATCTGTTCAAGTATATCATAGAGCATTCAAATTTTCAGTAAATTTGATGTGATTTTTCTCAAACTTAAGGTTCTGAAATCTGATGCTTTTGACAATCCAGACGAACCATCTGCATCTGACATACATCATGAAAAATACGTTCTCCGCAACCAATGGCAGCAGGCACATTAAACTCTGCACATCGAATAGCCATATGGGATGCCGCACCACCATATCTGGAAATAAAGCCCGCAATATTTCTTGTGAAAATCCAGTCATAACCAGGATCTGCCTTGGTAATAACTACGATCTTACCATCGATATCCACGTCGCTGCCCGCCTGATCCAGCAATACCACAGGCGCTGTTACATTGGCTGATGTAATAAAGTTTGGACGAGAAGCAGCTTCTGCAATCTCATCAATATCCTGTTCCGCAAATATTATTTCCGGCAGCATAAGGCAGGAATTAATCTCAAAGATTTTCTTATTCATTTGAATTCTTTCCTTCAAATATGGAAGCAGGTCTTCCATTTCACTATACATAAAGAAATCTGTAATGGTGAGATAAGAAAGATCATTTCGTTCAATTCCTGTGACTTTACCAAAATGAATAAGAATATTTAAGAGCAGACTTAGAGACTTGGTGAATTCAAACTTGAAAAACTCTCGATTCTCTGTGGTCTTCCGAATGTAATCCAGTAAGACCTCCGCATCAAAATCCATTTCATAATCATCCAGAGCTCTCTGTACAGCCTCCAGATGTGGAGTAAAGTCTGTAACAATCTTTTCCTTATGAACAGATACCGCAGGGGTTTCCGTCTGTTCAAAGTACATATCTGAATAACAATCTGTTCGGATATTATAAGTTCCCAGTCTTAAATGGCCATACTTATCATTGAACTTTTCCTTTGACAGTTCCCCTGCACTCAGGGCATCGAAATCACGTTCAAAGTCTGAGGCCACGGTATTAATGGAACGATTGAAAAGATCCATTCTCTCATTGGAAACATAGCCCTTGGAAACCAAAGTCTTGGTAAAGGACTTTGCAATAAAGGCAAGTCGTGCCATACGAGAAAACTGTGGTGTACCATCGGATTTAATCGATTCCAGTAACTGACCCACAAAGTCCAAAAGCAGTTTTGGATCCGTGCTGCTAAGTCCTCCCGCATGACGGATATCATGACGAAGCACTCTCATATTTTCCAGGGACTGCATATCCTCCTGATAAATTTCTGAGTAAGAACGAACAGCCAGCTCTGTAATAGAAAAGAGACTACGACGAATCTGCATAATCTCATTTTTTGTAAAGCCATAATCCAGAAGCTTATCCAGATTTTCATCTGTGCAGAAATCATAAACAGAGAAAACAATTTCAAATTCAATCTTATCGTGAGCCGAAGGATCATCGATCAGTCTGTTTATATAGTAAGTCTTTAACTTCTTCTGCAGTCTTGGTGGCAAAGCCTCCGGAATTAATCCCTCAAAGGATTTATCCACAGAAATATAAGGCTTATTGCCCAACTGATACATAAGATCCCCATTCACATAGTGGTAGCCCATGGAAGAAATTCCCGCACTCCAGATATAGGCAGTAATAATCTCCCGATAAAGACTGTAATCCAGAGGGAATGGATTATCTCCAATAATCTCAGACGGATTCCAGAATGCCATATCCGACAGGATGTCATTTAAATTCTGGTAAATGGAATGCGCATCCTGACGAGCTTGAAATATTTCTTCATCACTGGCCAATACTTCTTTCCCAATAACAGCAGCAAGAGGTCTGCACTGGAAAATTACTACGGTTCCATTTTTGCGAATACCAAATTCAATATCCAGATTATCAATGCTGGTAAGTTCCAGGATTCTTCGAACCAGATGAATCAGTGGCCGGAACATACCATGCACCATTTCTTCATCAATATCTCTTGCAATATGAAGCACCTTACCGCCTCTACCGGAAGTAACAGCATCTGTGGTGCCATCCTCTGAATAATTGATTGTAAAGTAAGGGCGATTCTGACGAATATCTCTGGTAAAAATTACGCCGGCGCAAATTACATTTTCCGATTCTGTCTGAATCAAAACCTGCTCATCCAGAAATCCCTCATATTCTTCTTCCCCTTCCAGGTAGGAAGCCAGTACATGCTCAATAGCCTTGCCCACTTCTTCCTTGGAGCTGGCATCCACATGAAGAACACTGTCAAAGTGACCTGCATTGGAAGTAAGGTAGGAATCTTCTTTTACAGAAGAAGAACGTACCACGATGGAACCACTTGGAAATTCTTTCTGCACTCTTTTGATTGCAGTATCCGGATCTGCCTTAAAATCACCAGCCCGCACAAAGCCCACTCTCTCAACCGCACCGATTGGAAGTTTGGAATACAGATATTTCAGCACATCAGCCTTACTTATGATTGACTCATTTTCTCTAAACATCTAAATTTTCACCATATTTTTGATATAAGTATCGATTTTTTACAGTAACTTTTGTATTTGTTAATACTTTGTTCATATTTATAGGTTATAGTTAGTTACATAAATAGCACGCAATATTTCATAACTCTCTCACCTTATGAATAGTGTATCGTCTAGCAGGCCTTCAGGTTCGGAACTGAAGGCCTGTATTTTTTATACTTCTCGCTCATTACCTTTCATGTGATGAGCTTAAACCAGTCGATTTTTAACATCCATGAAGTCCTGAATCTGTTTCTCATTTGGCTTCGGGCTAATTAGTGAAGTCAACAAAATCAACACACTTCCTGTAGCCATGGATAAAAGAATAGCATTTACGTCCATGGCAGTACAAATGCTGACCTTCTCTCCTGCCACTTCAATCAGTGGTACAAACTTGTAAAAAGGAACAGAGAAGAATCCACTCATAAGTCCCACCAGACAACCAACTGAATTCATTCTCTTCCACAGAAGCGAAATCATAACCACCGGACCCATGGAACAAGAAAGAATCGCCAGGATAATAAGCACTCCCTCCATGCGAAGTTCTCTCACCATAAAGGTCAAAAAGAATGCCAGGATTGCCACACACACCTCAGTAATATAAAGAGCCTTGGCATCATGTTCCTTAGGCAGTCTCACCAATCTTCCGTCCTGCAAAATATCCTTTGCCACCGTGACAATAAGTAGATAAATGCAAGTCTCCACAAGAATCATACAAGCCACCATCACCGCAATGGCAAATGAGATGCCCGCAACAATTCCCCAGCTACCATTTTTAATAAAAGCCTGGAAAAGATTCATTATAAATTCAGATAAGGATTTTGTTACCCCAATTGGATACATATACCCGCGAAGAGAACCGCCAAAGAAGGCAGCAACCCCTGTAAAGATGACAAAAAAGAGTAAAGATAATCTCTTTCCCGCATTTAACTTCTGACCATCTTTTCCAAAGAGAAAGCCCATAAGTACACTTGGACATCCAATAATCAAAAATCCCAAAGAAATGTTGGATAAATAATCTGTAGGTCCCATCACCTTATTATCCAGAAAAAGAATATTGATATAAACACTAACACTGCCCTTAATACCACTGCGCATTGTATTTTCCACAATTTCCTTAATATTCATGGATGTATAGATATGCAGTGTGCAAATAAGAAGACAGAGTAAAAGAATGAATGCCTTGACAATGGCAGAGTTTGTAATATAAGCAAAGCCTCTCTTTGCAAGAGGAATCAGTATGATTACCAAAATCAGTGCATTGGACAAAGCGGTTGGAATACGGAAAATTCTCTCCACAATCAGTCCTACTTCATTGAGAATCAGAGACAGACAAATCAGTGTCAGCATGGTAATTTCCAGAGCTGCCACAAGTCCCGGATATCCCTTACCACCAGAAAATCGGAATCTAAGATAACCCGGAATGGTATATAGCCCCTCTGCCTTACGGGAATAGCGCATCAGTCTGTAGGATGCGTAATACCAAATTAAAAGCATAGAAAGAAAGGCCCCCAGAACAAGCCAAATCATTCCTGCACCAAATAGATAGATGTAAAATGGCAGAATAATAAGAGCTGGGAAGCCACACATAAAAATTGTAGAGGAAAGAGCCAGCCCCACATTAAGAGCATTCTTTCCGCTACAGAAGGTAAGAATATTCAGTTCCTGTGTTTCATGGTTTTTCATGTCTAACCCTTACCTAAATTCCTCAAAATTTAATCCATTGTTTCCATGATTAATAGACGCCCCTTGCAGGAAACAAAAGCTAAATCGTCTTTAATCTCATTACTGACACCGCGACTAATTTCTTTTTTCAGGGTCAGATGATCCACTTCGTAAGCAAATCCCTTTAAAGAAATATCCTCAACCAGGGAATCAAATGGGAGTATAGAAAAATACTTTCCAAAAGCATCCTTCTTCTGAATAGAAAAATCGCCATTAATCATACGAATACGATTGGTTCTGTCCTGAATTAATGCCGGAATATTTGCCTCCAGGCATAAAGCCAAAAGATTGATAGAGGCCATAGTCTGATCCAGTCTGCTGCCTGTTACACCAAATATGGTAATACTCTCAGGCTTCATATCTATAGCCCTTCTTAATGCATGCTCAAAGTCCGTGTCATCCTTAATAGGATTCAAAGTTTCCACACTCTTTACATCAGAAAGTCTTTCCTTTTCATCCACTGTAATGGAGTCAAAATCCCCCACAGCAAGAGAAGGTATGATGCCTGCGTCCAGTAGAAAAATAGCACCTCTGTCCGCACCTATGACGAAGGGATTTTTTGTCTCTTCAATCTTTTCTTTCACCTGACTCATATCAAGACTGCCACCGGCAACAATGATAATTGACTTTCCTTCAGCCTGCATAAATTTACTCTTTCTTTCGAATATTATCTAAAATCTAATTCGCACTTGCAAAGTGTTCCAGGAACTTCTTCACATTCTCTTCGGAATCTCCACCAAATACAGCAGAACCTGCAACAATTACATTTGCACCAGCTGCCAGTACATCATCCACATTATCCAGATTTACACCACCATCAACTTCTACGTCGACACTGGCGCCAAGGCGCTCTTCCATCTGGCGAACTTCCTTGATTTTACGAAGAGCAGAAGGAATGAACTTCTGTCCACCAAATCCAGGATTCACACTCATAACAAGTACCATATCAATATCATTCATGACATATTCCAAAACGGAAACAGGAGTTGCTGGATTCAGGGCAACTCCCACCTTAAGACCAGCTTTCCTAATCTCCATGACAGCGCTATGTAAATGCTTTACTGCTTCTGCATGAATGCAAACAATATCAGCCCCATTTGCCTTCCAGTCGTTCAGGTAACGGATTGGTTCTTCCACCATCAGATGAACATCCAGGAAAGTATCAGGCAGAGCCTTACGGACATACTTCATAACAGGTGCGCCAAATGAGATGTTTGGAACAAAAGTACCATCCATTACATCCACATGCATCCACTGTGCACCAGCATTCACTACATTTTTTAGTTCTCTTTCCATATTACAAAAATCAACGCTAAGCATTGATGGGGATAAAATTCTATCACGCATTACCATTTTCTCCTGTCCTTTAAGGCTTCATATAATTTCTTGTAATTTTCATATCTTTCCTTAGCGATCAGGCCATCTTCCACTGCCGCCTTTACCGCACAACCTGGCTCCGCCATATGCATACATCCAGTAAATTTACAATTTCCAATATGAGGCAGGAATTCCCTGAAGTCATATTGCAAATCCTTTTCTTCCTGGGTGATGAGTTCAATGGATGAATAGCCCGGTGTATCCATAATACGAGTTCCCTCTGAAAGATCTAAGAGCTCCGTATGGCGAGTCGTATTCTTTCCTCTACTGATTTTTTCACTGAGGGATCCTACTTCTGCCTCAAAGCCCGGCTTCAAAACATTAATAAGGGATGACTTTCCAACTCCACTTGGTCCAGATAAGACACTGGTCTTTCCCTCCAGTACAGAGCGAAGTTCATCCATTCCCTCTCCGGTCTTGGTTGAAATTGGATAAGATTCATAGCCTGCCTTCTGATAGATTTCAGAAATCTTTTTACGGATTGAACCATCCTCATCCAAATCAATTTTTGAAAGCACCAAAATAACCTTGGTTTCCTGGGCTTCCATATTGAGAAGGAAACGATCCACCAGACCCAGATTTGGCTCTGGATTCTTTACAGCAAAAATCATCACAACCTGATCCACGTTGGCAGCAGCCGGTCTGATTAAGGCATTCTTTCTCTCCAGAATTTTTTCAATATTGGCCAGTTTCTTTTCTTCATCCAATACTTCGATTTCTACAAAGTCACCCACAAGAGGCTTGATTTTCTTATTACGAAAAACGCCTCTGGCCTTGCATTCATATATTTGATTTTGTGTCTGCGTAAAAAAGGCATCTGCGGCATCCACATAGTAGAAGCCGCCGACACCTTTTCTTATAAGTCCTGTTTTAATTGTAATTACTCCTGACGATAGTTAACTGTTAAGTTTGAAGAATAATACTGAGAAATATCTTCCTGTGTAGCATCGTTAATTACAGAGAAATATACAGTACCTGTATCAGAAGCAAGTCCACCAACAGAACCAGCCAGTGTAATAGATGTAGCAGACGCTGCATCGACCTGTACTGTTGTCGCCTTGTGAAGGCCACTTTCATCACTAATATATGCAGTTACTGTATAAGTAGGTCCCACAAGATTGGCACCATCATTTACTGTGATTGTACCAGTTACAGAACCATTATATGTCTTTGTTTCAGGTCCCTTACTAACAGTAAGACCAACCTTTGTGCCTTCCTTCGTCTCAGTACCACCAGCGATTGTCTGGTCGATAACCTGCCCCTGCGCTACATCTGAGTTGTATACTTCATTTACGTCGCCAACTACAAGGTTAGCATCTTCGATTGCTTTCTTGGCAGTAGCTACATCCTGATTTCTAACATCAGGAACTGTTGCTTCCTTTACCTTAGGACCATTACTAATTGTAAGTACAACAGTTGTTCCCTCTGCAGCCTTTTCATAAGCAGCTGGTGACTGTGTCATTACAAGTTTTTCATCAACATCATCACTGAAGTCAAACTTACTTGTAGCCTTAAAGCCTGCTTCTTCAAGAAGGGCCTTAGCTTCATCTTCTGTCTTGTTTGTAACATTTGGAACTTCTTTATCTTCTGGTCCTGCTGAAACTGTAACAATAACAGGTGTAGAATTTGTTGCTACCATTGTGCCAGCCTCTGGGCTAGTTGAAATGACATAACCTTCCTTTACATCCGTGGAAGCAACCTTCTCAATAGAGTACATTGCCTCTGTGAATCCAGAATTTGTTAATGTCTTGACGGCAGCATCTTCAGATAAACCCACAATATTTGGAAGCTTCAATTCTTCAGAAACAACTTCAGCTGTTGTATCTTCTGTTGTCTTCTTTCCGAAATGGAACCAACCAGCGATATTACCGATTACCACAAAGATAATTACCACAATGATGAGAGCAGCTGCAATACCGCCGATTGTAACAGCCTTTGCAAGCTTTGGATCTACATCTTCCTCATCATGCTTTGCATAATCAATATCCTCTTCATCTTCGTAATCTGAATAGGAATCATAATCATCAACCTTCTTCAGTCCACCGCCCTTTGGCTGACTTACTACAGGTTCTTCATCACGCTGGTAGGCATCATCGTCATCATCGAAGAAATCATCTTCATCAGAATCCTGAATCAACTGATCCAGTCTGGAACGATCTGGTTCCAAAGAAGGCTGTGCATCACTTACAGGATTTGCTTTTACACCTGCCACGATTGTGTCGTCTGCAACAGGCTTCTGGGCACTCTGCTCCTTAATCTTCTGCATATCATCTGCAGAGAACATCTGAGTAGGTGCGTTGGAAACACCAGTAGGTGCAACCACGATATCGATATTCGGATTTTCCTTAACACGGTTTAAATCCGCAATCAGTGCAGCAGAAGTAAGATATCTTCTTTCAGGCTTCTTCTGGGTACACTTCATAATAATCTTTTCAAAAGATGGATAGATATCAGGATATAATTCTCTTGGTGGAGTAATTTCATTCTGAATATGCATAAGAGCTATTGCTACATTGGTGTCACCCTCAAAAGGAACACGGCCTGTAACCATCTCATACATAGTAATACCAAGGGAATAAATATCTGATCTCTCATCACTATAGCCACCACGAGCCTGCTCTGGGGAAATGTAATGTACAGAGCCAATACCTGTTGTAGACATAGTTGTAGAGGTAGCAGCCTTTGCAATACCAAAGTCAGTCACCTTAATATTACCTGATTTAGATACAATAATATTCTGAGGTTTGATATCACGATGAATTACGTGATGTTCATGGGCTGCTTCTAAGGCTGATGCAATCTGTATTGAGAATGTAATAGCCTGATCCATTCTTAAGCGGCCATTGAGATTGATGTACTGTTTTAATGTAATACCTTCAACCAGCTCCATAACAATAAAATAGAGACCCTGGTCTTCGCATACATCATAAACACTTACAATATTAGGATGAGTCAGCCCAGCTGAGGACTGAGCTTCTACTCTGAATTTTGATACAAAGGTAGCATCCTGTGCATAATCAGACTTGAGTACCTTTACTGCAACGTATCTCTTAAGTCTTTCATCCTTTGCTCTATATACAGTAGACATGCCGCCGGCGCCGACTACGTCTACAATTTCGTACCGATCATCTAAAATCGTTCCCGGATTTAACATTTATTTACACCTCTCTACACGGTTATTACAATCGTGGAAATGTTATCGTTACCACCATAGTAATTGGCTTTATCAATTAATGAGGATACCGCCTTCTCGTCGTTCTCACTATCTAACAAAATATCACAAATTTCGTCATCTTCAACCATATTTGACAATCCGTCTGAACACATCAGAATTTTGTCACCCTGATCAAGTGTCAGTTCAAAGAAGTCAGGCATGGCCTCATCACGGGACCCCATGGCCTTTGTGATAATATTCTTCTCTGGATGATTTCGTCCATTCTTACGGTCCAGCTGTCCATTTCGAATCATTTCTTCCACAAGAGAATGATCCATAGTAACCTGCTGGATATCATCTTTCAGCACATAGAGTCTGCTGTCCCCGATATTGGCGACAAAGAGCTCGCCATCCACGATAACAGCTACCACCATGGTTGTGCCCATACCATATTTATCTTTATCTTTCTCTGCCTCTTCAAATAACTTGTGGCTCGCCAGAATGAAGGCTCTCTTTAACAGAGAAATTGGGCTCTTAATTGTAGAGCCCCTCACAAACTTTGTGACAACATTAATCGCATACCGTGATGCAAAATCACCAGCGGCATGACCACCCATTCCATCGGCAACAATGAAAAGATTTGGCAGAGGTCCAATCGGTTTTGTGGAAATGAAGATAGAGTCCTGATTCGTACTCCTCTGTTTTCCCGTATCCGTCTTACCGTACGCTTCCAAATCTAACCCTCGTACTTTCTCCTTAACTGACCACAGGCGGCGTCAATATCTCCGCCCAAACTTCTTCTAATAGTAACATTTATATGATATTTTTCAAGAGTATTTTTGAAGCCTAAAACCGCGTCATTACTGGTTGCTTTGAAGTCTCTTTCACTAACCGGATTGATGGGAATCAGGTTAACGTGGAAGTTTCTCTTGGCCAGTAACTGACCCAAAAGTTTGGCATCTTCTGTTCCATCATTAATGCCAGACATAAGGCTGTACTCACAGGACACACGACGTCCTGTCTTCTCAAAATATTGAGAGCAGGCATCCAGAGTTTCCTGAATGGTATAGAGATGTGCAACCGGCATCAAAGTCTTTCTCTTCTCATCCGTTGGTGCATGCAGAGATAAAGCCAGAGTGATTGGGATTCCCGTTTCTGCCAGCTCATAAATGCGAGGCACTACACCACAGGTAGATATTGTGATATTTCTTCCGCTTAAGTTATAACCCTGCTGGGAAGTAAGTAGTCTAATTGCCCGAATCAAATGATCAAAATTTCGGAAAGGCTCTCCTGTCCCCATGACAACCACATTGGAAATACGTTCTCCTGTCAGTCTCATGGCTTCATAAATCTGCCCCAGCATTTCCGACGGTCTCAGATTTCTCTTCCATCCACCGATGGTAGAAGCACAGAAAGCACATCCCATGGGGCATCCTGCCTGGGAAGAAATGCAAATGGAATTGCCATACTTATAACGCATAAAAACAGTTTCAATCATCTGTCCATCTTCCATGGCAAAGAGGAACTTAATCGTACCATCAGACTTGGCTTTCTGCTTGGTTTCCATTCTGACACGTAATATATCCCCATCCAGAGTTTCCCTCATATCCTTAGGCAGATTCTTCATTTCCTCAGCATTGGCCACAAATTTCTTATGCAACCAGTCATAAATCTGCTTGGCACGGAACTTAGGCCAGCCCTTTTCCAGTACGTAGGCTGTAAGCTCTTCCATATCCATAGAGCCAATATCCGCTTTTGATGTTACCAGTTCCTTATCCATTTCCTGAGTAGCCATTCGAGACTCAAACTCAGCTTTGGAAATCGTATTATATGGATTTAATGCATCCGTATTATTTTCGTTTTGTGTATTCATATATTTTGTTTACTTCTCAAGTTTATAAATTTACTGATTTATCATTTCTTAATTAAGAATTATCAAGATTTTTTTCAATTCACGCCTTAAAGCTTTCTCATCACTGCATAATAGAAACCGTCACAATTATCTCTTCCCTGAATGTACTGTTTCTCATCCACAAGTTCAAAAGGCATGCCGATTTCATTTGCCCAGTTCATGAAGCGTTCTCTATTTTCCTGATTCTCCTCAGGAAGAAAGGTACAGGTTGAGAAAAGAAGCTTTCCGCCCTTCTTTACGAGAGACGCGCCCTTCTTTAAGATTTCCAGTCCCTGCTGGCTCAGTACCTTTGCTGAGTCCTTCTTTACATGATACTTAATATCTTTCTTACGGCTCATAACACCAAGACCAGAACAAGGCACATCGCAAATTACTACATCTGCTTTATCAAAATTTTCTGTGTCTGGATCCAGAGCACTTCTTTCTTCCATTACAACATTCGGAAGAATCAGTCTTTCCACATTTTCTCTGATGAGATCTGTCTTATCCTTTGACACATCCCGGCTGATAACTCTACCTTCTGGTCCTGTCAGTTCTGCTGCATAGGTGGTCTTACCACCAGGTGCCGCACAAAGATCAAACACCAGGTCTCCTGGCTGAATACCGATAGCTTCCACAGCCATCATGGATGACTCATCCTGAACGGTAAAGAAACCTTCTGCAAAGCCAGAAAGTCTTCGAATAAAGTCATATTGTGAAATCTTTAAGGCCTGCTTGGAATAAGAACCTTCTTCTACCTTAACACCACGGGCATTCAGGATTTCTTTTACTTCTTCCACTGTGCTTCTGCTCTGGTTTACACGAATGGAGGTTGCATGATTGGCAAACTGATCTTCCAGAATAGTAAAGGCTAAATCCTTTCCAAACGTTTCAACCAATAAATCCACCAGCCACTTAGGTACAGAATATTTCACAGATGGATTTTCTTCACAGAGTTTAGCAAGCTGTCCTTCCTGCACGTCACGGCTCACAGCTCTTAAAACCGCATTCATAAAGCCAGCAAGTCCATTGAAATGATGGGCTTTTGCAAGTTCTACTGACTCAAAAATGGCAGCACGATCTGGCACGCTGTCCATAAAAAGAATCTGGTAGATTCCCATACGAAGAATGGTTAATACTTCTGGCTTAATCTTTTCAAATTTAGTTGTGGAAAAAAGGCGAATGGCACGATCCAGGGTAATCTTTCGTTCCACCACGCCAGTGGAGAGACGCGTCACAAAAGCACGGACGCTCTTCTCTTCAAACTGAACCTTACGAAGGCTGGTCTCTAAAATATCACTAAATAAAGTCTCATCCAAAGACCATTGATTTAATATATCGTAACAGATTTCTCTTTCATTGATTTTCAAATTGAAAACTCCTATTGATTCCTTACTTTCAGAAAATTCAACTTACTTGCCGAACTCCTCCCCAGCCTCTAAATGGAAACCATTCAGGAAAGCTACTGTATCCATTGGCTTCTTTGATTCCGGCTGTAACTTTAAAATCTCAAGAGCGCCTTCTTTGCATCTGATAAAGAATTTCTTCTTAGTGATGGCAAATGCCTGTCCAGGCTTCACATCAGAAATCCCCAGATCTGTAAGCATTGCGGAAACCTTTTTTTCATCCAAAGCTCTTGCATCTAAGAGTTTGCATGTTTTTTCTCTTAAACTTGTAAAAGCACATGGCCAAGGATAAAAAGCATGAATCTTACGATTCACCATCCTGGCAGAGTCATTAAAGTCAACTCTTCCCATTTCCTTAGTCAGCTTACCTGCATAGCAGGATTCTTCATCCTTCTGCAGAGTACGACTTGCTGTACCATCCTCTAAAGTTGGAATTGTCTTTACTACAAGTTCAGCTCCCATGGTAGAGAGTCTGGCTGTAAGAGTTTCTGTATTATCCTCATCACGAATTTCCGTAGTAGCAATGGAAATGATATCACCTGTATCCAGTCCCTTTGCCATATACATAATGGTAACGCCAGTCTCTTCATCCCCGCTAAGGATAGATGCCTCAATTGGAGAAGCTCCACGATACTTCGGAAGAATGGATGCATGAATGTTAATGCATCCATACTTTGGAATATTTAGAATTTCTTCAGACAGAATCTGTCCGTAGGCAGCAACCACGATAAGGTCAGGATTAAGTTCTTTCAGAATATCAACATTCTCCTGGTCACGCAGTCTGTCTGGCTGATAAATTGGGCAGCCTAACGTTTCAGCAGCCACCTTTACGTCTGACTTCTGAATTTTTCTACCACGTCCACTTTCTCTGTCTGGCTGTGTAAATACAGCAAGTACTTCATGTTTCTTCGCAATAGCCAGCATTGGGGCAACTGCGAAATCTGGTGTTCCCATATAAACGATTTTCAAGCTAGTTCTCCATTTATCTCCGGCAAAAATTCCGCCGGCAATCTCATTTACAAAATTATTCTTCCTTTTCTCCGTCAACCATAGGTTCAACCTTAAAGAGGTCTCCATCTGCCTTATCACGGTAAAGCACACCATCCAGGTGGTCTAATTCATGACAGATGCAACGTGCCAGCAGGCCATCTCCCTCAACTGTGATTGGCTGCATATTGCGATCAAGTGCCTTACAAACAACGTGATCTGGACGAGAAACTTCTCCCTCAAGTCCTGGCAGAGAAAGACATCCTTCCAGTCCACGCTGCTCACCACTTGTTTCAACGATTTCAGGATTTACAAGACAAAGTGGATTGCCATCCATAACATCGATTACAACGATACGGCGAAGCACGCCAACCTGAGGTGCAGCAAGGCCAACGCCATTTGCCTCATACATTGTATCGAACATATCATCAATCAGTTCAGAAAGGCGGTGAGTCATCTCCATAACCGGCTTACACTTCTTTCTTAAAACATCGTCACCCTCTACTCTAATATTACGAATTGCCACAGGGAATTCTCCTTTCATTTTGTGTCCGGCCCAGCCTGCAAATGGACTGCGCACAGGAACAGTCATTAATTGTCAGCTTAGATGCAAAGGATTGAAGTCAAAGCTTACCTCTGCATTCATTTTTCCAATATCAATAATTCGACAGCCATTTAATACAAGTTCAGCCGCCTTGGAAAGGTCAGCATATTCCGAACTCTTCATGTAAATAACTCGTCGATAGATGTCATTCATTCGGTAAATCAAGGCATCTGACGGACCTATTATATCACAAGTCTCAAATTCTCTCTTCAGATAGCCTGCAATCCGTACAGAAAGGTCAATTGCCACTTCCTCAGCCTTGGCCTGGATCTGGACACAAAGCATATGATCCACAGGAGGATAATGCAGGAGCTTTCGGTAGCTGATTTCCTGCTGATAGAAAGCGTCATAATCCTGTCTTGCCGCTGTTTCAATGGCATAATGGTCAGGCTGATAGGTCTGAATAACTGCTGTACCGGCTTTGCTGGCTCTACCTGCACGTCCCACTGCCTGGGTAAGCAGATCAAAAGTTCTCTCCCCTGACTGGAAATCACTGTCAAAAAGACCAAGATCCGCAAGGATTGCTCCCACCACGGTTACATTAGGAAAATCATGGCCCTTTACAATCATCTGGGTTCCAATGAGACAATCGGCCTCATGTTTACGGAAAGCCTCAATAATCTTACCATGGCCATCCTTATTCTGGGTGGTATCCTTATCCATACGAAGAGTTCTTGCCTCTGGGAAGAACTTCTTCACCTGTCTTTCCACAAGCTGAGTGCCCACTCCTGCTCCATCAATCATCTTCGAATGACAATGCGGGCATTCATTTGGCATTGGCTGGGAATAACCACAATAGTGGCACATCAGTTTTCCACCCTTATGCAAAGAAAGGGATACATCACAATGAGGACACTGAATGGGCTTACCGCAGTCTCTGCAAAATACAGAAGTGTTATAACCTCGTCTGTTCAGGAATAACATTACCTGATTTCCAGCTTCAAAAGCTTCCTTCATGGCATTGTAAAGTGGGTGAGAAAAGATGGAAGTATTTCCCTTATGTAGTTCATCTCTCATATCCGCCACAATCACATTTGCAAGGGAAGAACCTGTTGCTCTCTTCTCCAGTTTATAAAGCTTATACAGGCCCTGCTGGGCTTTATAAAAGCTTTCCAGAGAGGGGGTTGCAGATCCCAGCACTACTGACGCTCCTTCCATACTGGCACGCTGAATTGCCGTTTCTCTGGCATGATACTTTGGTGTCTTTTCGCTCTTATAAGCATTGTCATGCTCTTCATCGATAATAATGAGTCCCAGATTCTGAAAAGGCGCAAAGAGAGCAGAACGAGGTCCAATCATAATACGAGTCTGTCCAGACTTTGCTTTCTCAAACTCTCTATACTTCTCACCCTTACTGAGGCGGGAATTTAAGATGGAAATCTGCTCTCCAAAACGAGTCTTAAATCTGGCAATGGTCTGGTAAGTCAGAGCAATCTCTGGTACCAGAACAATAACATCCTTTCCCTGACTGATCACATACTCAGCCATGCGGATGTAAACCTCTGTTTTTCCACTACCAGTAATTCCCTTAAGCAGATAAGTTTCTCTTCTGCCTTCCCGGAAATCCTTTGAGAAATCATCCAGGATTCGCTGCTGTTCCTCATTCAAATTATCAATGGCTGAAAAGTCTGGCTCAAAATCCGACAGATCTATCTCTGTCTTTTTCTTACCCACTCTTTCTTTTACTGGCATTACGGTTTTCAAAGCAGCAATCATGGTGGAGCCATAATGCTCCTTCATCCAGAAAGCCAGACGAATCATCCTGGTCTCTACTGCCAGATGAGAATCTGGAATTTCCAAAATGGATTTGGTCTTTGCCGGATCCCATTTGGGCTTATCTGTAATATCGATAATATAACCCAGACGCTTCTTATTTCCATTGCCAAACGGAACATAAACAGCCGAACCAATACCGGCTCGGCTGCTAAGTTCATCAGGGATCCGATAGGAAAATGGTCGGTCCACTGCCTCATGGGATAAGTCAATTACGATATCCGCATATCTTTGTGACATCCTCTTCCTCCAAAACTTCTTTCACGAGCTCACGCTCATCCATATGATACTTGACGCCGCGAATCTCCTGATAATCCTCGTGGCCTTTACCAGCAAGGATAATAATGTCACCTGGTTCTGCATGCATAATGGCATAGCGAACCGCTTCTTTACGATCAATAATTTCTACATACTTTCCATCTGTCCTGGCAAGACCTGTCTTAATATCATTTAAGATATCCTGAGGTTCTTCAAAACGTGGATTATCGCTGGTAATAATGGATAAATCTGCATACTTACCAGACATCTCGCCCATCTCATAACGACGAGATTTCGCTCTGTTGCCACCACATCCAAAGATGGTAACAATTCGTTTTGGATTATATTCCTTGATTGCAAGAAGAAGAGATTTTAAGCTCATTCCATTATGAGCGTAGTCAATCATGAATGTAAATAAACTAGAAATTGATACCATCTCTACTCTTCCTCTTACCTTAATGGTACGAAGAATTTCCTGAACCTTTTCAAATGGGACTCCCATTTCTGTAGCAACCGCAATGGCTGCCAGAGAATTATGTATACTAAATTCACCAGGAAGATCTACTTCAATCTTGCCTTCTGTTTTTCCTGTCAGGTCAAAACGAATTCCCAGAATACCATCCTGTGTATAGAGTTCATGGCCAGTTGCTCTAAAGTCAGCACCTTCCTTTTTACCATAGGTAAGCTTTTGGCAGGAAACATTCTCCATCATGTAGGAACTTTCTTCATCATCTACATTGAAGATACCCTTCTTTGCAAGATTGAAGAGTCTCTTCTTACAGTCACGATATTCCTCATAGGAATCATGTTCATCTGGACCAATGTGGTCTGGTGAAAGGTTTGTAAAGATACCGAAATCAAAATCCACACCGGCAATACGGTCAAGCTTAAGAGCCTGGGAAGATACTTCCATTACGCAGGCCCGCAGTCCATTTGCCACCATATCCTTTAACTTTTCCTGAAGGATGATGGACTCTGGTGTTGTATTGGCAGCAGGGATTACATTTTTACCATCACGAATCTCAATGGTGCCAACCAGACCGGTTGGAATGCCAGCACTTTCCAGCATTTCACGTACCATGTAGGAAGTAGTTGTTTTTCCCTTTGTACCTGTGATACCAATCATGGTCAGCTTCTTGGATGGTTCTCCATAGAACCTGGAAGACATGAGCCCCATGGCATTTCTTGCAGAATCCACCTGCACAACAGGAATGTTAAGACTGGTAAGACTGGTACCAGCCAGGAATTCGTTCAGTTCATCCATGGAACACTCTGTAACAATGGCAGAAACGCCTGCAGCCAGTGTCTGGGGAATAAAGGAGGCACCATTTACTCTGGCACCTGGGATTGCAAAATAAAGAAAGCCCGAATCCGCCTTACGGGAATCATTTGTAATCGCTGTAATTTCAATATCGTCTACACTTGTTAAATTTCTATGTGGGTATGCCCCAAGTATTTCACTTAATTTCATACCGGCCCTCCTAAATCCAAATGGGATTTTCTCTTATAAAAAATTTAAAGCGAACATCCGGAAATGTTCGCTTTAATTTTAACTTCTATTACTGCTCGTCGTCAGCAAGGATTTTTAATTCTCCAGATTTCAGTTCATCAACTGCGATGGAAAGAGGCTTCTTGTCGATTGATTCTTCGATTAATGGCTCTTCACCGTCGATAAGCTGTCTAGCACGCTTAGCTGTAGCAAGTACTACTGAATAACGGCTCTGTACTACTGGCTGCTCGCCTGGCTCAACATCAGTATTAATAACCTCCATAAGTTCCTGATAAGATGGATGTATCATAATATTCTCCTTTCGGCTACTCAGCCATAAAAATCTAATAATTCCTGACGGATTTCTTTCACAAAATCCATCTGATTTTCTAATTCACATTTCTTGCTTTCAATGATTCCATGAACTGTATCTACACATTCATCTAAATCATCGTTGACTACAACATACTCATAATTGGAAATGAGATCTGCTTCCTCGCCAGCACGTGACATACGCTTGGCAATTACGTCATCTGTCTCACTACCACGGCCTTTCAGTCTGTCATGAAGTGTAGTAGCATCCTTTGTTGTAATGAAGATCAGAACTGCATCCGGATACTGTTCCTTAATATTCATGGCACCCCTTACTTCAATTTCAAGGATAACATCACGACCAGCTGCCAGCTCATCTTCCACAAACTTACGTGGAGTTCCGTAGTAATTATCCACATACTGAGCCCACTCAATAAATCCATTATAATCAATCAGATTCCGGAATTCCTCAACAGACTTGAAATAATAATCACGTCCATCTACTTCTCCTGGTCTAGGATTTCTTGTGGTTGCTGAAACAGACAGGCTGTAGCCATACTTCTGAATCATTGCCTTAACAAGTGTTCCCTTACCAGCACCAGAGAATCCCGAAAGCACAATAAGCTTTCCCTTTTTATTCATAAATTCTCCATTTTTTTAATTAGAAGGAAGCATTTGCTTTCATTTTGCAAATGAACTTACTCCAGATTCTGTACCTGTTCACGTACCTTTTCGATACATGTCTTTAAGTCAATACCAAAGTCAGTAACGGAAAGTGTATCTGACTTAGAAAGTGTTGTGTTTGCTTCTCTATTCATCTCCTGAATGATGAAGTCAAGCTTTCTACCGATGGCAGCCCCTGACTGCAGCATATCACGAACAGCCTTAACATGGCTCTTGAGACGTACCATTTCTTCATCGATGGCAACGCGATCGGCATAAATTGTAACTTCTTCAATCAGTCTGTTCTCATCAATATTGGCATTTCCAAGTAAATCTTCCACCTTCTGGTGAAGCTTTGCCTTGTAATTCTCAATAATCTGAGGCTGAAGTTCTTCAATCTTTCCAACGATTGTTTCAATTTCATCAACCTTGGCAAGTAAGTCCCTGGTCAGGTTTGCACCTTCCTTTGCACGAGCCTCAGCGAACTTTTCGCCAGCCTCTCTTACCACCTTCTCAATGAAAATGTATTCATCATCGTCAATATCGTAGTTCTCATCTACTGTAAACACATCAGGGAAACGAGCAATCATACTAGGCTTTAATTCTTCATACAGGCCTAAGTCTTCCTTCATGTTTAAGAGATGATCCACATACTGTCTTGCAACGTCAGAATCATATTTTACAACTGCACCAGTGGATTTCAGGTTGGTGTAATTGATATAGCAATCCACCTTACCACGTTCCATATAATCCTTTAAAACGTTACGGATTTCTGGTTCAAATCTCGTAATCGAACGAGGCATCTTCACGCCAAGGTCAAGATATCTATGATTTACTGACTTAATTTCTACTGTGATTTTACGATCCGCATCCGCATATTCTGCGCGACCGAATCCTGTCATGCTATGAACCATTCTAAACCTCTTTGGTTTTTATTTTGCCCACTATTAAAAGGGCATACAACAAGTTATTATACGAGATGGTATGGATTTATTCAACCTTAACTTTTGGCCCTTTCTGCAAATGAACTGTGCATAAATTAAGCCTTTATTCCACCTGGGTGAGGCCAAAGCGATTAATGTCTGCCTCTGCCACCATGGAATAATTGGTATGATAAATTACATATCCAGGTTTTGCTGCTGGTGGTTTCTTCAGATTCTTTCTCTCTGTGTAGTCAATCTCCACTTTCTTTGCATTGGAGCTAGAGGAATAATATGCCGCAAGAGCCGCTGCCGCCTCATATACGTGATCTGGGAACTCTTCTTTTCCATGACGTTTAGCAATAACATGGGAACCTGGAACCTGCTTGGCATGGAACCACATATCATGTCCATCTGCCAGAGTAAAGGTCAGAGTATCATTCTGCAGATTATTCTTACCTACATAAAGATCGTATCCATCTTCTGTAACATAGTGAAGAGGTTTGGCCTTGGTTTCTCCCTGTCTCTTATTTCTTCTCTCTTCCTTTAAAGACTTCACCACAGTTTTAATTTCACCTGCAGCTATAAGTTCCTTTCGAAGTTCCTTTAAGTCTGCTTCACTTTCTGCCATGGAAAGGGCATGCTTGGCAGATTCAAGATAAGCCAACTCTTCTCTTGTTTCTTCTGTAAGTTTCGTAAGTGCTTCGTAGGTTCTCTTTTTCTTATTGTATTTAGCAAAGTACCTCTTGGAGTTTTCTGATGCAGACTTTGTTGGGTCCAAAGGTATTTCCACATCTTCATTTGTGTAATAGTTCAGGCAAGTGAGACTCTTTTCTCCACCCTTTAGGCCATAACCATAGGTATTAAGCAGTTCTCCATAAATACGAAAATCATCCCGGTCCTCTGTACTCGCCAGCTGATTTTCCTGTAAGTTCAGTTTCTTTGCCGTTCTTTCCACAGCATGATCCAGCACACGTCTTAAATCCCCTGACTTCTGGCGAATCATATTAGCCTTTTCTCTTTCTTCATAAAAGGCCTTAAGCAGCTTTGACATGGAGTCATAGGACTTTTGATTTTCCTTTGGAAAACGGGCAGAGGGATAGGCTGCATATTCCTTAGGGATACCATCTTCTGACATAATGGTGGCTTCAAACTTTCCTGTCAGGATGGCATGTAATAATTTCTGATACTCCTTGTAAAGGGCATCTCTTTCGTCCTGACTCAGACTTGAGGCTTCTCGTCTTTCATCCAATCCCAAACGGGCTGCCAGTTCCTGGCCTGTCTGCTTGGAAAAACCAGTTACCTTCATTGGGAAAAGTTTCCCCACTGCCATATTCTCTAAAAAGAGTTTGTCGAACTCTGCTCTTTCCTGATAAGCAAATGGTTCTTTCTTATCCTGTGCTGGAGGCATTTCATATTCCTGACCAGGCAGAACCAGACGTACAGAAGAAACATCTGCTGGAATATGCTTAATAGCATCCAGAATTCGATTATCTCTACCCACCAGAATGATATTACTATGGCGTCCCATGAGTTCGAATTTCAGATGAATGCTTTCCACATCTCCCATTTCATTTAGATGTTCGATTTCAAAGTCCGCAATACGCTCAAAGCCAGGTTGTGTAATCCCTACAATTTTACCACCACCTATATACTTACGAAGAAGCATACAGAAATTTGGCGCAGTCATCGGGGAAGGCTTATTGTCCTCTGCCAGATATATGAGAGGCAGTGTTGCATCCGCTGTCATCATAAGACGACTGGTTTCTTTTTCTTTTTTGATTACCAGCATGATTTCTTCCTTTTCAGGCTGCTGGATTTTTGTAATTCTTCCACTGAGCAGTTTACTCTTGCACTCTGCAAGCACTGCGGAAAGTGTTACGCCATCAAATGCCATGGCTAATCTCCTTATAAGAGAAGGCGAGTCCTAAGAAGAACTCGCCTCCTGATTTCTTATTCATTTTATGCATGATCACAAAAACTCATGCTTTCATTAGGAATATCTTAGATTTCATCATAAAGCTTTTCGTAAATCTTAGCTGAGTTATCCCATGAATAATTCTGCTCCATGGCACGAGCAACCATATTATCCCAATGATCACGGTGCTCATAGTAAACCTGCTTTGCATAGTTAATGGTATTCAGCAGTTCATTTGCATCATAGTTTGCAAATGAGAAGCCTGTACCGGAACCGTCATATTCATTATAAGGAATAACCGTATCCTTCAGTCCACCTGTCTCACGAACGATTGGCAGTGAGCCATAGCGAAGTGCCATAAGCTGTGTCAGGCCGCAAGGTTCGAATCTGGATGGAACAAGAATTGCATCACAACCTGCATACATCTCATGAGAAAGATCATCACTGAAGTAGATATTTGCAGAAAGCTTTGCTGGATGAATTCCCTGATAGTAGCGGAACATATCTTCATAACGATGATCCCCTGTGCCCAATACAACCATCTGTGTACCATCGGTCATCATATCATTCATGGCATGGTCAACCAGGTCAAGACCCTTCTGGTCGGTAAGACGAGAAATGATACCCATCATAAATACATTTGGATCTTCTGGAAGTCCCAGCTTCTTCTGCAGAGCAAGCTTATTCTTAACCTTGTTCTTCCTGAAGGTCTTAATGGAATAATGTTGAGCAATCTTTGGATCCTTCTGAGGATTGTAGATATCGTAGTCAATACCATTTACAATGCCCCAGAGAGACTGCCATCTTGCACGAAGAAGGCCATCCAGTCCCTCACCGTAGTAAGGTGTCTGAATCTCATGGGCATAGGTGTTAGATACTGTGGAAATCTTATCTGCATAGACAAGACCACCCTTAAGCATACTGGCATCCTTCATGATTTCCAGCTTATCCGGTGTGAATACATCAGCAGGAAGTCCTGAGTATTCCTGAATTGTCTTAATATCCCATCTGCCCTGGAACTGCAGATTGTGGATTGTCATAATTGACTTGATTCCCTGATAGAATGGATTGCTTGCAAATAAAGTCTTTAAATAAACTGGAACCAGTCCTGCCTGCCAGTCATGACAGTGAACAATATCCGGACGGAAACCAATACCAGGCAGAATAGAAAGGGCTGCTTTACAGAAGTAACAATACTTTTCAATATCCCACTTCACATCCCCATAAATGTTGAAGCCGTTAAAATAGTATTCATTATCGATGAAATAAACCGGAACACCTTCGTATTCCATATACATAACACCAACGTACTGCTGCTTCCAGCCAATATCCATATGGAAATGCATCAGATACTTCATATTATTCTTAAACTTGGCCGGCAGGCACATGTAATTCGGAATAATAATGCGAACATCATATTTACTTCTGTCAAACTTCTTTGGCAGAGTACCTACAACGTCTGCAAGTCCTCCTGTTTTGATAAATGGAACACATTCTGATGCGATATAAGCAATCTTCTTCATAGCCAACCCCTCCGGTGCTTATCAGGAACCCCTGACAATTATTTGAACTGCGATTACACCCCTGTAATCGTGGCAATTCACTACTTATTGATTAATATAGTTTCTAATCTTCTCTACACAACCTCTAATTCCATAACGGCTTGTGTCTAGAGAAAGTTCATAGCCCTTTATATCTTCCCATTTTTCACCCGTGTAATCACGGTAATAATCCGCTTTTTTCTGGTCCATCTGTGTCACATAATTCTTTAATGCTTCATGGTCCATAAAGTGCATGGTGGAAGCTCTCTTAATACGAAAGTCCAGTGGAGCATGAATAAACACGCTCAATACATCTTTACGATCCTTCAAAATATAATTGGCGCAACGTCCTACAATAACGCAGGACTCCCGAGAGGCCAGTGCCTCAATGATGTGTGATTGATAATCATAAAGATCCCGCAAAGAAACCAGGTCATCCGTAAAGGATGGTAAATCACCTGTATACTGTTCCTTCGCAACATCATAAAGAGATGTGTCTTTGATTCGATCGTCTGTTGCAATGTTTTGATCATGCATTCCAGCATTGGTAGAAACAAGACGGAACATTTCACTGTCATAGCAGGAAATCCCCAATTCTTCTGCCAGCATCTTTCCGACCTTCAGGCCTCCAGAGCCATACTGTCTTGCAATCGTAATGACTACCTTGTTCATCGGCACCCCACCTTTCATCACCACATAATACTTTAACTCACATAAATACAGGAAAGTGACACAAGTACACCTTCAATATACATGACCCGCTAAACTGTAATTTTTAATGAAATTATTCTGGCAAATGGGATTTGCCTTTTCTTTAACTCAAATCCATCAAAGATAGGAATTAGTCTTCCTCGCAGTTTGTATAAACATCCTGTACGTCATCATCCACATCAAGGAGATCAAGAATTCTCTGGAACTTCTTCTTATCTTCTTCATCTGTGATTGTTACATAGTTCTGAGGAATCATTGTTACTTCAGCGTTAGCCATAGCAATGCCTTCCTTTTCAAATGCTTCACGAACCGTTGAGAAGTCTTCTGGTGTTGTTGTGATTTCATAGCTGTCTTCTTCATCGCTGAAGTCTTCTGCACCAGCTTCCAGAGCGAACATCATCATGTCATCTGCTGACATATCTGTATCTTCCTTGGCAACAACGATAAGACCCTTCTCATCGAACATGTAAGATACACAACCGGTAGTTCCGATGTTGCCGCTACCCTTTGTGAATGCAGCACGAACATTTGCTGCTGTACGGTTCTTATTGTCTGTCAGTGTCTTAACGATAATAGCTGTACCTGCAGGGCCATATCCTTCGTATACGTTTGTTACGTAGTTTACGTTCTCAAGGTTACCAGCTGCCTTCTTGATACCTCTTTCAATTGTATCGTTAGGCATGTTGTTTGATTTAGCCTTTGCAATAACATCACGAAGCTTTGCGTTGCTTTCTGGATTAGCGCCGCCTTCCTTAACCGCTACGGCAATTTCACGTCCGATGACTGTGAAAATTCTACCCTTAGCAGCATCATTCTTTTCCTTCTTCATTTTGATATTGGCAAATTTTGAATGTCCTGACATTTTATTAACTCCTTACTACCGCTATTTCTAGCATAAAATTTTATATTACTAAGAGACTTTGCCTCTGTAATAAACTATTTTAGCAAATGAACTGCCCATTTGTCTAAATATTTTATACAATTTCTTGTTTAAATTAAAATTCTAAAGTGCAAGTTTTACTTCTTGCTTTCTCCTTCCTTTGAAGAAGCAACTTTTGTAATGCGAACCGTCTGAATCATACGATTACGAACAAGCAGGGGATGGAAAGCATAACCACCGTAGTAAATCATAATATTCTCTCCCTCACGTGGAAGATGTCCCAGTTTATAAAGCATAAATCCATTGAGAGTTTCAATATCTCCCTCCGGGAATTCCAGACCATCAATAAGTTCTTCCAGATCATTGAGAGACATATGGCCTTCTACAACATAGCCATCTTCTCCGAAATGATGTACTTCCTTCTCTTCTGTATCATGTTCATCCAGAATATTACCAACAATTTCCTCGATAATATCTTCCAATGTGACAATACCATCCGTCTGGCCATATTCATCCAGTACAATGGCCATATGAATTTTATCCCTCTGCATTTTCTTCAGAAGTTTATAAAGCTCATAGGTAGGATGAATGAACATGGTGTCATCCATAATATGGGATACCAGATCATCCGGCTTTTCAAGATAGGCTGCCACAAGATCCTTTAAGTGAAGCACACCGGTGATGTGATCGATATCCTCTATGTAAACTGGATATCTGGAGAAGCCAGATTCCAGACACTTAGGAAGAATATCCGATAATACATCTGTGGAAGCCACTGCAAAAATTTTATTTCTGCAGGTTTGAATATCTCTTGCCTTCTTATCGTTGAAGTCCAGAATATTTGAAATCATGTCTGCTTCATTTTCATGAATGAAGCCCTCTTCATGACCTGCTTCCACAAGTCCCATGATTTCCTTTTCTACATGTTGTTCTTTTTTCTTAAATTGAAACAAAAATTAACCTCTCTTTAGGAAAGTAATTATTTCCTTCTTCTTTTCTCAGTCTATGAAAGTAAGACATTTACTTCTTCTTTTCTCCGTCTATGAAAATAAGACATTTACTTCTTCTTTTTCAGTCTAGGAAAGTAAATCATTTACCTCTTCTTTTTCAGCCTAGGAAAGTAAATCATTTACCTCTTCTGTCTCCTGGCCATTTTCAAAATATACACGTGGCACACGGCGACTGATATTACATACAAGTTCGTAATTAAAGCTATTGGCTGGAGAAGCAACTTCTTCTACAGAAATTCTTTCCTCTCCATCACTTCCAATTAAGGTAACGGCATCACGAAGTTTTGCCTCTGGAATATGGCTCACATCGATCATTAACTGATCCATGCAAACACGGCCAAGAATTGGTGCTTTTTTACCGCGCACCAGCACATGGCCAAGGCCAGACTGGGATCTTGGATAACCATCTGCATAACCAGCAGATACGGTAGCCACACGGGTTGCCTCTTTGGTGGAATAAGTCCAACCATAGGAAATACCACGTCCTGCTTCTAATGTTTTAATATGGATAATTCGGCTACGAAGAGCCATAGCTGGAATCAGTTCAATTGATTTCTCCACCTCATCCGATGGGTAAAGACCATAGATAACTATTCCAAGTCTCATCATATTGAAGCCTGCTGAATGGAGTTCCATGGCACCGGCGCTGTTATCAATATGCTTTAATTTGAAGGCAAACCCATTTGCCTCCAGAGACTTTGTAAAGTAGAGGAACTTTTCATACTGCTGCTTTGCTGCGGTCTTATCTTTTTCATCTGCCTTGGCATAGTGAGTGAATACACCTTCCACATCCAGTCCCTGCAGTCCCAGAAGTCTGCTTGCTTCTTCTATACCCTTTTCGTCACACTGGAAACCGATTCGGCTCATGCCACTATCAGCCTTAATGTGTACCTTAGCCTTCCTGCCTAAAGCAAGGGCTCTTTCCGAAAGGAGCTTACATTTTTCATAATCATAAACAGCGGCTGTTACATCATTTTCGATTAATGCATCAAAGGCTGTTTCATCCGTATAACCAAGAATTAAAATTGGTTTACGAATTCCTGCGTTTCGGAGTTCCAGAGCTTCATCTATACAGGCAACGCCAAAGTAATCAGCCAGGTCTCCCATTTTTTTCGCTACTTCTACAGCACCGTGTCCATATGCATCTGCCTTGATTACAAGCAAAGTATTCTTGCCTGCTTCATTCACTGCCTGCACGGCCTGAATATTATGACGAATCGCATCCAGATTAATATCGGCTTCAATTCTTCTAAACATTTATTTATCTTCCTTCCACCCGACGAATGACAATCGGAATATGGTCTATTATATCACTTGCCTTCATTCCATACACCCCAATTTTTTCAGCTGCGGCGTCTCCTGCCAGGCCATGAATTCGCACCCCTTCTGCCACCAGTTCTAAAATATCATCTGGGCTTAAATGCCTATTTGCATGTCTCTTTTGAACTCCTGCCGCTGCAAGAAAAGAAGCAAGAATGCCAGTTAAGACATCTCCGGAACCGCCCTTTGCCATTCCCATATTTCCGGTAACATTCAGAAAATGCCCTTTGACTTCTTCTGGGCCGCTCCTTACTGTAGCAATCTGTGTTCTGGCATCTTTCAGGGCAATGGTGGAATTGCTTTCCATGGACATACAATCCAGGAAATTTCTTCTGTCCAGTTTTAGATCATGCATGCTAACATTCCAGCCATAGGCTGCAATCAGTCTCTGCATTTCTGCCATATGGGGTGTAAATACCACACGACTTCTTCCCTTATTCTCATTTCCTTTTACAAATACTTGATCATACATAGCCCTTACTTCCGGATTCATCATCAGGGTGATTGCATCCGCATCCATAACTAGAAGTTCTGGCTTCTCAGAAATGGTATGTTTCAGCAGGCTTTCTCCCATAGAACCTGTTCCAATTCCGGGTCCAATGGCCACTGCATCTGCCCACTTAATCTTCTCAGATAAAACTTCTTTCCAGTTTGGAAGCATATTTCCATCCTGATCATCATAAGTGCTAATAAGAGCTTCTGGAAGGTTCTTGTTAATAAAACTTCGATTCTGTTCTGATGTAAAGATATTAACCAGCCCAGTTCCTGCGTTATAGGCAGCCGTTGCTGCAAAGAGCGCCGCTCCCCCAACTGTTTTACTACCAGCAATAATTAATACCTTACCAGCACTTCCCTTATTATCATTCTCATGCTTTGCAGGAATTCGATTCTTGTCCTTACTTGCTGAAATTCCACGATAAAGGAATCTGTCAGCATGGTAGTGTGGATGTTTCACTAATTTAACAAGACGAATCTGGCCACTGCAAATTCTTCCATCTCCCTGCAGGGATCCATACTTAACAGCCTGGAAAGTGATGGTTAAATCTGCTTGCACCGCACTTCCCAGAATCTGCCCCGAATCTGCCCAGATTCCGCTGGCTATATCCAGACTTACCACAAAGGCATCTACCCTTTGATTGATCCAGGATATTACCTCTGCCTGTACTCCGGTTACTGGTCGATGAAGTCCAACACCAAAGATAGCATCCACAATCAGGAGTTTGTGAAATCCTCCTTGGCTATTTGCAAATGCATTCTGTTTTTCTTTAATAGCCGAATCATTCAGTCTTGGATCATCCAAGCTCTGGAGTCTTTCAATTCCACTTGCTTCCAACATTTTTTGCTGAAGTATGTAAGAGTCTGATTTATGAGAAATCCCATTGATTTCATAAACCAGAACTCCATAGCCCTCATCTTTCATAAGACGAGCCAGAGCCAGACCATCTCCTCCATTATTTCCGTTTTCTGTAATAACAAGAATCCCATCACAGAATTTATCAAAATCTTTTAAAAGGCCGGACTCCATTTCATCCAGAAGTACATCTCTTGCACCCTCTGCCGCCTTTTCCATAAGAATAATTCCTGGAATTCCAAGTTCTGTCTGCATATAGGTATCCAGCTTCTGGGCTTCTTCTCCCGTCAAATAGTATTCTTCATTTTCAAATGTCCATTTTGACATCCTTCTACCTCTTTTTTCTAAAATAAAAGCTGGCGACTAAATTTTCTGTCGCCAGCAATTCATTTGCATTATATAAAACCATTCTGTCTTTACTGACCAGATGTATCTTCTGTTTCCATAGGTGACAGGCTGTATGCACGCTGTACATCATTTATGATTTCTGAAAGTGGCCATTCCTTCTGGCTATTATCAATGGAATTTGGATCATTGATGCGCAGTCCATTTTCATTATAACCATATACAAGAATGTAATGACCGGAAGCAGTATCCGTGAAGATACCCTGCTTTACACTTAAGATTACATAGTTACCAAGGTAAAGCTCGCTGATAATTTCATTCTCATTTACGCCAACTTCTTTACAAGACAGTCCATAGTAGGATGAGCCAAGCAGGAATAAATCTCCTGTTGTGCCCTGACCTGGAATGTAATATCCGCTGTTGGCACTAAAAGCAGCAACCTTAGGTGGTGTTGCATATTTATAATCTGTAAGACCAATAATTGCCATGGAAAGACAAGTAGGTGCACAACCTGACTGTCCCACTGTACTTGTACCATAAGGTGCATCCTTCCATCTGGAATCCTTCTGCAGAAGCAGTGGATGATATGCCATATATTCTGCAGCTGTTAAAGCGTATGGATCCAGCGTTGCATTGCCTTCTGTTGCATAGGCTGCATCTCCGCTGGTTGCAGCCAGTGTGTCATCTGCAAGACCAAAGTCCAGAACTGCAGGTGCTTCCGTTGTAGCATCCGTAAGTGTTGCCACCGCATCCGTTGGTGTTGCTACTTCTTTTGTTGTCTTCTT